>WFLX010324917.1_pt1 | contig 24086 bp, 23 predicted proteins | sample 4967041 | NCBI WGS metagenome assembly WFLX01 (sample SAMN12857096, study PRJNA449069) | gut metagenome | isolation source: stool from male and female vole | host: Microtus ochrogaster | place: USA:Florida | collected 2017
GCTTGTCCAGAAAACGGTCTGTTGCATCCACATAGATCAGATTTGCTTTCATCTGATTTTGGAACACTTCGATCACCTGCTCCGGTTCACCCTTACGCAGGAGTCCGTGATTCACATGTACNCACACCAGCTGCTGNCCGATNGCTTTGATCAGCAGCGCCGCCACNACGGAAGAATCCACNCCTCCCGATAATGCAAGCAATACCTTTTTATCTCCCACCTGNGCNCGTACTTCTTTGATCTGCTCCTCAATAAANGCATCCGCCAATTCAGGCGTAGTGATCCTGCTCATGTCCTCCGGACGTCTGTCTGCTGCCATTTTCATACCTCCATATTAGTTATAATTTTACTCAGACAATNGCGAAACTCTCAATANNNNAAATNTNATTGTGCAGCATTGACAANTTCATAAGCAGACNTTTGAAAAACGCCGGCGCTTAGATGCCGTTCTTTGGCATCTTATGCGCCGCTGCGCTTTTTCACGNAGCGAAAGCGTGTCTGCGTTGAATTGTCAATGNTGCACAATAGGAATAATTTTTGTCAGAGTTTCGCNANTACTTATTAATTTTANTATATCATATTTTGGAAANCATGAAAACAGNATTTAAAGACCTATTGTAAATTTCATCTGAATCTTCTTTTCCGGCACCTTCACATGCTTTGGATAAACATCCTTATACCGGTAAATGCTCATAATAATGCCTACCAAAGCATAACATAAGACAATATTGCCTCTTCCCGCAGACAGGAACGGAAGGAATGATGCCGCAGGGGGGATAATACCTGCCGTACCTAGCAGGTTAATGACCGTATTTAATAAAAGAATCATTCCACAGCCGAATCCCATAACCATTCCAAGTTCATTTTTTTGTTTCACGCAAGCAGAAAAAACATACAAAATCAATACGGCAAGCGCAGCTACGATCATCATTCCCGCTATACTGCCATAACTATTTAAGATATAGGAAAAAATGTAATCACTGTTAAAATCGGGAAGTGTTCCCATCACATCTTTTCCGCTGTTTCCAATAAACGCTATATCTGTACACAAAGATCTAAGTATGCTGCTCATATAAGATGCGTCACCGGTTGCAAACAGCCATGCCCGGATCCGCGCTTCCTGATATACCGCCAGCATATGTAACGCATACATGGAAAAAAGCAGCGCGACCGGCAATATTCCAAAAACCGTCCATACAACCGCGAGCGTCCTTTTTACAGGGACTTTAAACCAGCCCTTGATGATGGCAGCCGACAACTGTATCAGCATACTGACCATTAATATGATCGTACCAACAAGATTAGGCATCTTAAACATAATGACCACAGGGATCACCAGCCATACAACAGCTTTTAAAAGCGAAGTCCATCCGCCTTCTCTGTATTTATAAAGTATTGCTCCATAAGTTGGTACGTAAAACATCATCATCGCAGTTGTAAGTATTCTGATCGTATAATACTTTTCATGGCCAAATCTCCCAATAAACCCTAAAATACTTAAGATCCCCATAACTATTATGAATGCGCCAATAAACTTGGAATATTTTGCAATGATGGTATAATCCAGCAAATATATCCAGCACATGACACCAAACCCAAGTAAGACCGATGAAACAAATCCCGTTCCGGAAAGCGAAAGCGCATTATATTGCGGCATATCAGATGAAATTTCTGCAATATGAGAGGAGATCGACTGCTGAATAAAAATACCTAACAGGCTCAGGATCCCTACAATGACGATCAGCTTCCACGCAGCCTGCGGCTTATGAACCTTATCCAGAGAGATCCCTGCCTCCACCGGATCCCCCATATCGGCAACGGCATTTATTTCCGCTTCCTTTGCCGTCATCCCTTTAGCAATATTCTCCGCGATCTGGTCTTCCATATGTTTTCGTATCTCATCGGATATGTAAGGTCTTGCTTTTTTACAGCGGATTTGAGATAACAGTTTTTCCAAATATTCTTCCATCGTTCACACCCCCATTGCCAAAACATTTGATACTGCGGTCTGGTATTCCTTCCACTCAGAAGTCTTTTTTTTCAATAAGTTTTTTCCTTCTTTTGTGATGCTGTAATACTTTCTCGTCTTTCCGGCATAATCCTGTTCATAAGCCGTAAGCAGACTCTTTTCTTCCAGACCGTGTAATAACGGATACAATGTACCTGCTTTTAACTCAAATACATTATTCGATTTCTTTCTCAGGGTATCGATCATCTCATACCCATACATGTCTTTTTCCTCAAGTAATCTGAGCAAAAGCATTGTCATACTTCCCGACACCAATGTTCTATCTACTGACATTTCCACACCTCCTATATCGATAATCTATATATCGGATATCTATATATTATATCGACTGTCTATATATGTCAAGAAAAATTTTTAAATAAAAAGAAAGCCCCCTGCCTTACGGCAGGGGACCCAACCTTTCATCCAACGGATATCTCTCCATCATTCCCGCTTAATTATCTTTACCAAGCACCTCATCCAGTACCTCCATCAATGTCTTAACATCGATCGGCTTTGCAATATGACCGTCCATTCCACTCTTCAACGCTTCCTGCTTATCCTCCTCAAAGGCGTTTGCCGTCATTGCAATTACAGGAAGTGACGCTAATTCATGATTCTCCAGACTTCTAATCGCCTTTGTGGCATTGTAGCCATTCATTACAGGCATCTGGACATCCATCAGCACCACCTGATAATACCCCGCTTTAGAAGCGGCCAGCATATCTACGGCAATCTGACCGTTTTGGGCAACATCCACGGAGAATCCCGCTTCCTCTAAGATTGCAACCGCAATTTCCTGATTCAGCTCGTTATCTTCCGCCAATAGGATACGTCCTTTGCGAATCGGTTGTTTGTTTTCAGAGACAATCTTAACATTTTCATTTGTATTGACGATGGAGTTCAGGCACCCATGCAGTTCTGAGAAAAACAGCGGCTTACCACAGAATGCTGTCACTCCCGCCTCTCTCGCCTCATCCTCAATTTCAAACCAATCATACGCCGTAAGGACAATAATTGGCACGTCCTTTCCTACCTCCTGGCGGATTTTTCTTGCCACCTCGATACCATTCATATCCGGCAGAAGCCATGCAACAATATATACAAAATACTCATCGTTGCGCATAACAGCCTGACGTGTACGCAGCACAGCCTCTTTTCCCGACAGCGTCCACTCCGCCCGCAGACCGATCTGCTGAAGCATACAGGATACATTGTCACATGTATTGAAATCACCATCTACTACCAATGCCCGACAACCGCTCAGCTCAGGGATCTCCTGACGTTCCTTCTTTGATTCGTTCACGCGTAACGAAAAGGAAACAATACATTCTGTTCCAACATCCTGCTTACTATTCACTGTTATGGTGCCATTCATCATATCCACAATATTTTTGGTAATCGACATTCCGAGTCCTGTTCCCTGAATGCCGCTGATCGTGGAATTACATTCCCGCTCAAACGGTTCAAAAATATGAGATAAGAATTCCTTACTCATACCGATGCCGGTATCCTTGATTTGAAATTCATAATTTGCAAAGCCTTTCGAAGCGTCGTCCTTCTGAATCAACAGCATGCTGACCGTACCACCCGAAGGCGTATATTTTATAGCATTGCTCAACAGGTTCAAAAGCACCTGATTTAAACGCANNCGNTCACANTATACCTCTTCANTCTGNACTTNCACCNCANCNANATGTAAGTCCAGCTGCTTCGCATGAATATCCGCCTGAATAATNCTNCGCANACCATGTATNATTTCAGGCAGACTGCACAACTCCTCCTCCAAACGGATCTTACCGCTCTCAATACGACTCATATCCAAAACATCATTGATCAGACTCAGCAGATGATTACCTGAGGTCATGATTTTTTTCAGATACTCCTCCACTTGTTCCTTATTATCAATATGCGAAGTCGCCAACGCCGTAAATCCAATGATAGCATTCATCGGCGTACGGATATCGTGGGACATATTGGAAAGAAATGTACTCTTTGCCTGGTTCGCACGATTCGCCTGAGAAAGCGCATTTTCCAGCAGCTCTTTCTTTTCCCTTTCCGCACGGGTTTCCTCGTCCACACAGCGAAATCCCAAAACAATACCATGATTCTTATCCCATTTTCCGGCGCGTACGATCTTTATCTGATAATACTGCAGTTCACCACAGCAAGTGGTACGGTAATTGATATGGAATATAGACTTTTCAGAAAGTTCCTTTTCCAACTGCTGTCGCGAAACAGCCTTCCTCAGTGGCTCTTTATCCTCCTCAAAAACACCTGCTTCTATGTATCTCTCCAGCGCATCCTCCAAGATGAGATCTCCTGAAAAAATAGGAGATAATATACCATTTTTGCATTCACCGATNCGAAGCGNCCTGCCCATTCCGGTATTCAGATCAAAGAAACACACAAGGTTAAAATCAATACTAAGGNCATGGATAAGCGCNTCCTGCTTNCGCTTANCCTTCTGCCGTTNTTCCTCCTCCTGCAGTTNCNGGGCGGTACGATCTAATAAAAACCTCTGACAATACGTTTCACCGTTCTCCTCCACAAGCTTAAAGCTTCCCAGAACATAAAGGAGCTTCCCGTCCGAATGGCGGACACGGTACTCCATACTAATGCTGTCGCCTATCTTTTTCAGAGATTTGATGGCTTTCTGCATCTTCACCTTATCCTCATCCACTACAGAAGGGGAAACCATATTAAATCCATCCTTTTCCATCTCCTCCAGAGATTGGTATCCCAAAATATTTAAGGCGGCCTGATTGATGCTGATAATTCGCTTTCCATCCATTGTATGGCACATCACGCCGCAGTCTGTTGTCATAAAAAGCGTTTCCAGCGTCTGGTTTTTCTTGAGCAGCTCCTCCGCATACGCGCGCTCTTTTGTTACATCGATCGCCACTCCCACGGTTCCCATAACGCTGCCGTCCAGATCGTACAGTGGGGATTTATATGTAGCAAGAATTTTTTTCCCTTCACCGGTCTGGATGATTTCATCGGAAACAAAAGTCTTCTTCTGTTTCATGACTTTATTTTCCGATTCAATACAGGCAGGATCATCCTGCTCCACATCCCAGATATATGCATGTCCGCGACCCTGTACCTGCTCTTTGGTTTTATTCACTGTTTTACAAAAACAATCGTTCACCTTCTCATGGAGCCCGTTTTTATCCTTATACCAGACAAGATTTGGCATACTGTCAATGGTACGGTCCAGATACTGCCCCGTCTGCCAGTGATCCTTTTTTATTTTATAGGACTGCTGCCATCTCCGGAAGCGAAACCGTATCTCCTCCTCCGTCATCGGCAGTGTCCAGATATCCGTAATTTCCGAAATGCTCTCTCCCAGATCCTCAAACTTCCCCTGCTCCGTCAGAAGTATCAATTCTGCCTCAGGCTTCTTCCATGCAGTCAGCTTCTGTACTTCCTTTCCTACATCCGCATCATGCAGATCCGCAAGGATGATATCAGCCTTTTTTGCCAGCTCCTTTTTCGGGCTTTCACTTTCTATGTATTCGTGCGAAAAAGACACCAGCGCGGGCATAGCGCTGACAATATCAAAAAGATGACTTTTCTTACCAATCACATAACAATATACATGACAATGATACATAAGCATCCCCCAATCATACGTTGTCAAAAAACATATCTGCCTGTCATAAACTTCATGGTCAGTCAACAAAATAATAATCCTAAGAAAGCGCTGATCAAATCACCGCTTCCTTTAATAAAATATTTTATCAATTACGTACTTCTATGTCAATATTTCAGCGCGTCCGCTGCTTTCATTCTACCGTTTTTCATTCTGCAGCTTAATACTCTGTTCCAACAGCATGGGATATGAAGTCAGCTCCCGTCCGTCCAGATCTTCCAGATTCATATCCACTGCGCTAATCCTGTTGTTTTCATAAGACGTATAATAGTAGATCCCCTTATCCGCATTGCAGCAGGAAGAATAGATCGTGATCTCATATCTTCCGTCCGGCATGCGGACACAGCCGCGCTGCTGTTCAACGCTTCCTAAGATATGAAAAAACTGACTGACATTAGCATCCTCCGCAGGCTCACAGCAGGAATTCAGCTTTGTAAACGATGCCTTAACAAAACGGGAAGCGGAAGACAGATCTCCCGGAAGTCCCATTGCGCCCATACCGCGCGAGTATGGTTCCAGCGTTATCTTTTCNGAAAAACGATTTGCCGGANNATCCACGGAAAGATTCATGTANTNGGCAAGGTTAGTCATATGATACGGAAATTGCGNACTATTGGTAAGCACCCCCACGGGATTGTCATAAACCNTCAGCCCCTCCTTTACCGATTCGACCGTGANGCNCCCTTCCCNGCCGGAGATGATCCAGTGCAGAGGAGTNAGCGGAAGCTGANCGTTATNTGGAAGATTAATCAGATTNATTACGGAAAGCTTTTCACNAACCTGCCCCATGGTAGATGCANTGNNTTAAAATCCANGGAATAAACTCAAAGGGCGCAATATTGTCTTTTCCCTCTGCGTATGGTTTGAAATCCGCATAACCGGGAAAATTCAGTCCCGCCATGCCGATCCCCGCTTCATTGACCGCTTCATAATAAAGCGGATAATCATCCTGAATATACGCCATGCCAATCATGGCATAGTGGCTGCTTATTTCTTTCGCGTTCCGAAATCGAAATGGATAATTCCTCGGCGTGACCGTGATTTCCTCATGATAGGAATATTCCAAATCCAGATTCCTCCCAAAATAAAATTCCTTGTTATGAAATGCTATGGCAGTACACATTGTCTATTCTCCTTTTCTATTGAAATTATCATACCCAATTTTATGTATATTACACCAATCAGAACACCATCTGCACAAGCAGCATATAACAGACTGTTCCGCCGGCGATTGACAAAAGCATCTGCCGCTTCCAGCCATGAAGCGCGATTACTACGGCGATGGCGATCAGTTCCGGCAGACCGTGGCTTCCTGTCAGAAAACTGACATCCTTTAGGCAATATATCACCAGCATGCCAAAAACCGCAGCGGGCAGCACCCTGCCAAGATATTTAATATAATCCGGTGTCGGCTTTCCGGCCGGAAACACCAAAAAGGGCAGAAACCGTGTCAGCATAGTTCCGAGTACAATTACGCCAACCGTAATCATCTGCTCCGTCAACGTCATCATGCTTCCGTCGCCCCTCCTTTCTCCAGCCGCCCCCTTGCAAAGGTCAGCGCAAGAAGAATAGCTGCCATGGACGGGATGATAAAACGCTCCGGTCCGAATATCCACAGACAAACCGCTGAAAGCAGAAGTCCTCCCACCGCCCCTATATGCTGCCTGTCCTTAAACCACTGTTCCATAAAGATCACAACGAACATAGCCGTCATGACAAATTCCAATCCCTCCGTATTAAACCGGATCAGCGAACCGAACAATCCGCCCAGCGTCGCCCCAAAAAACCAGTAAAAATGATTCAACAGGGTAACAAAAAACATAAACCAGCCTTTATCTACATCTGGCGGAATCTTCGCCGTATAGTTAATGGAAAAGCTTTCGTCGCACATCCCGAAGATCAGGTATATTTTTTTCAGACCCGTCCCCCTGTATTTTTCCAGCATGGAGATTCCATAAAAAAGATGCCTTGCATTGATCATCAACGTCATTGCCAAGGCTTGAAGCGGGTTAAACGCGCCCAGCAGAAAGCTGACTGCCACAAATTCCACAGAACCGGCAAAGATAGTAAGACTCATCAGACATGGATACCAGAAGCTGAAGCCGGAAACATTCATATAGATTCCATAAGTCAGACCTAAAAACCAGAAGCTTGCAAAGATCGGCACCGTATAAGGGAATGCAGCCTTTAACGCACCGGCATATTTCTTTTTCATCTGTATCCGACAAGCTCCCTTCGCATAAATTTTTAATTGTTATTTTCTTTTTCCAGCGCGCGCTTGATTCGGCTGCAAAGCACATCCGCCTCAACCGGCTTTAACACATAATCGTATACTCCCAATTTCTGGCTTTCGACAATGCTTTCCCTATCGTTTTTGGACGTCAGCATGATAACGGGAATACCCACCCCATTCTCCATGGTACGGANCNCCTTTAAAGTTTCGATACCGTCCATNTCCNCCATACGNATATCCAAAAGGATAAGATCCGGCTTCTCACCCTTTAAGTACCGGATTGCCCTTGAACCGGAATTAACTGCTACTACGTCATATAGATCCTTTAATTTCTGCTCCGTGTATGCCAGATTGATAGCGCTGTCATCCACCAATAAAATACGCGGTTTAAATCCCATATTTCACTCCGCCTCCCATTATTATATGCCAAAACCCTTTTCCGCCACTTACTCTTCATCACTATATAAAATCGACAGATTTTCAAAATCTGACCGCACTTCGGTAAACGCTTCCAGCAATTTAGGCGAATACACACCGGTCTGTCCGCTCATGATCATCTGATACGCCCGATCCGGTTCGTAAGCATCTTTATAAACACGCTTGGAAGTAAGCGCGTCATATACATCCGCCAGAGAAACTATCTGCGCCGCTATACTGATCTCATCACCCTTCAAGCCGTCAGGATAACCGTTACCGTCATATTTTTCATGATGATGTCTGGCAATATCGCATGCATAATCAAAAANTTCTTTATCATTCAGCGGAANGGANTGNGCTATAATTTNCGNTNNNTTAANAGTATGCGATTTAATNAATTCAAATTCATCTTTCGTCAGCCTGCCGGATTTTAAGATGATACTATCCGGGAGCACGATCTTCCCGACATCATGGAGCGAGGAAGCCCAGCTGATCTGATCCAGTTTTTCGGGAGTAAGTTCGTACTCGGGATAACGCTCCATAATGCATTTTCCGAGACACTCAACAAACGCACGTATCCTTTTGATATGCTGCCTGGATTCCAAGTTCCTAAATTCCGCTAAATTGCTGAGGGAATCGATCAAAGTCTCATTCAGCTGGTTCAGCTTCTGCGCCTGCCTCTTTAACATTTCATTCTGTTTTTGGATATCATCATTCTGTTTTTTTACAACAAGCTCCAGCTGCATTTTATACTGAAACCAGTGAACTGCGTTATGTACTACCTGCTTTATGACTTCGGCCTGATATGGTTTTTTGATATAACTTACGATCCCGTATTCATAACCCCTTCTCTCATATTCCACGGAATCCTCACCCGTAATCATGATAAATGGGATTTTATTGATGACATTTTTTTCTTTCAGGCGTTCCAGCACCTCAAATCCATCCATCACGGGCATCATATTATCAATCAAAACAACGGAAATGGAATCAAAATTGTTTTTTAAAAGATCAATTCCGTCTTTACCATTCTTCGCCTCTAATATATTATATTCCTCTCGAAATAATTCACATAAAATCCCGCGTTCGATTTCATTATCATCAAAAATCAAAATTGTATCACGCATCATATGTTTTCCAATCCTTCTTTAAATTTAAAAAGCGCTATTGAATATCCCTATTATATCAATCACACCTCCAAAAGTCTACTGTATCATCGGCAAAATTTATTGCAATTTAATTAACCCTATGTTATAATCTCACCGTTACAAAAATAGAGTTTTATATTTTTTTATATTTATTTGAACCGCTGAAAGCGGTATGGGAGATTGCTATGAAAAAATTTCTACTTTTAACAGCAAGCATATTTTGTATGGGAATCCTGATGTTTTTTAATACTGCCGTTGCAGAAGCGGCAAAAGCGCCGGCATCAGGAGACGAAAATACCAATATTGATACGAGACCGGATTATATCATCTATGTAAACAGAGTCTTAAACTGTGTTACTGTTGTACAGAAGGAAGCAGATGGCACCGAGACGCCTGTCAAGGCAATGGTATGTTCCTGCGGTCGTCAGGGGCATGGAACGCCGGAAGGAACTTTCCAAACCTCTAATTATTATGAATGGTGCCTGATGGTAGATAACACTTATGGAAGATACGCAGTACGGTTTAATCGAAAGATCCTGTTTCATTCAGTCCCCTATATAACAGCTTCACCGGATACGCTGGAATGGGATCAATACAATCTGCTGGGGCAAAATGCTTCTCTGGGCTGCGTGAGATTGTCCGTTGAAGATGCGAAATGGATATACGATAATTGCAAGCCGGGCACAACGGTGGTCGTATACTCCAACAGCGAAGTACCCGGACCACTTGGGAAACCAACCGCAATCAATATACCGGAGGATTCTCCATACAGAGGATGGGATCCGACAGATATAGATATCAATAATCCATGGTTATCGGTCCGGAACGAGGATATACCAGATTCAAATATTATTAATATCAATGAATTTAACTATATGGATTACGCTGACAGATATCCTGACTTAATGGCTGCTTTTGGTTATGATAAAAACGCATTATATCAACATTACATAACATTTGGCGTAAGCGAAGGAAGGATTGCCAATTCATATTAGGAAACGCAGATTAAAGTGCTTTCTTAGAATCCAGAACTCATCTTTTATTGATACAACTCAAAAAACGCAGATCACGTAGTCTGCGTTTTTTATATTTATGCTGCCCGGGTTTTAGCTCAGCACAAAACCTGATTTACCAAGGGATATTCAGCTCCTTCTTGGCTTCATTATACCACTGCGCCGAGGTGCTGCCNTCCTCCTCTAANTTNATACCGGTNGAATAACCGCCTANCCATTCACCGTCNGCATCCTTGATAAACTCGCCATAGCCATAATCCTCAATGCTGCCCGAATTTAAACCAACCAGCCAGATATGCATATTACCTTCCTCATCCGTATATTCATACGTATATGCTTTCGTTTCGGAAACCAAAGACGTGATATCCGTCTGCTGGTCANTTACAATAAAGATCATGCGTCCATCCTGTATGACCACCNGTTCCGNAAGANCTTCAGTATAAAGTATCCCCTCTGTCATTGTGTCTCCGTTTTCATCAACCGTCNCACGTATTTCAAAATTGTTTCCCCAGCCAAAGATATTGCTGATGAGCTCTCCGCCATACGCATAGGCTGTCACGCCCGCTGCCAAAACGACTGCCACGCCGATACATGCCGCGGCAAATTTACTTGTAAAAGATTTACGTTTCATATCGATCACCATGCCTTTCTCTAAATACGAAATATCAGACTTTTTTCTGCTTTCCCCTAAAGGAATTGTCTCGGAAGCATGGAGCACACCAAACGCCTGTTTATATTTTTCTTTATTCGTCATCGTCATTCCACCCCTCCTGTAAAACTTTTTTCAGCAGCTTACGGCCTCTTGCCAGACAAACCTTCGTATTACTTTCCGTAATATGTAATATCTGCGATATTTCCCGAATACTGTAATCTTCATAATAGAATAAATGGATAACGATCCGATACTTCTCAGGAAGCTTCATGACCTCCTCAAACAAGGTCTCCGCCTCCGGTGTCTCAAATGCCAATGTTTCCATATATTCTTCCAACGGAACGCTTGTCCTTTGCCGAAAAGACAGATTAACATTTTTTGCTTTATTAATTGCTACCCGTAACAGCCACGCCCGTATATGCTGCTCGCTTTCAAACTGCTTACTTGTTTTGTAGTATTGGAAAAACGTATCCTGTACAATGTCATCCGCATCAGNCGCATTNTTACAGATATTAAACNCTGCCGAANACAGANTATCCTTATATTTTTCCACTACTGCCTGTATTTCTGTTTTCATGAGTGCTCCCACATTATTCTTTTTAAAGGCCTTTCAATAATTATACAATTAAGGGGGATGATAGGTTACAGAATCATAACAGATTTTCAGATTTTTTTATTTTACTTTCTTTTTTCCAAGTATTTCATTTTTATGCNGTAAAAGTCTTTNATCNNNTGCTCNCTTTTAAAATATCTAAACCAATATCCTTCAGGCTTATATTTCGTCCATACGATATTCGGAATAAAAANCATTAATANAATACTTCAAAAAATTTCGTTGACAGACAAATGAAATTATGATACGATGACTGTACTACTTGAAATAATACAGATAATACAAGGGGGTAATCATTTGATCGAACTGGATTATCGCAGTAAAAAACCGATCTATGAGCAGATTATTGAACAAATTAAACTGCTGGTGATCAAAGGGCATTTAAGTCCCGGAGATTCGATTCCTTCTGTCCGGAAGANGGCNCAGNCTCTGGATATCACGCCCNNCACCGTGGCGAAAGCATATCAGGAGCTGGAACGTCAGAAAGTAATCGAGACGATCCGGGCAAAAGGAACCTATATAACCACCATGCCAAACATGGAACCCAATACGGAGGATCTGGAAAAGATTCGAAAGCGGATTCAAAGCGAGCTGATCGAACTGAAACGTATCGGTTATTCCGAGGAAGATGTGGTGGATTTGGTAAAAGAAATCTATTCCTCCATCTAAGGAAGCGCTGATTAAATCACCGTTTCCCTTATGTTATGGCAAAAATATTTCAGAAAGGAAAGATAAGCAAATGTTAGAGATCAAAAACTTACATAAAGGCTACAATAATCGACCGGTTATCCACGGAATTGATATATGCGTTCATCAGGGCGAGATCCATGGCTTGATCGGTTCCAACGGAGCCGGCAAGACCACTTTGCTGAAATGCGTTACAGGGATCTATAAACCTGCGCAGGGAACGATACAGTATGATGAAAAGGATATCTATGATAATCCGGAAGTGAAAGCCAAAGTGGCGTATGTGTCGGAGCAGCTTGATTTTATCAACATCTATACTGTTGCGGGAATGGCATCATACTATCAGAACTTCTACGACACGTTTTCCAAAGAGAAATTTGATGATCTGGTGGAACGCTTTGATATCAATCCCAAAAAGAACATCGGCACGTTGTCCAAGGGGCAAAGGGCAAAATTGAATTTTTCTTTGGCGATTGCACAGCTGCCAAAATATCTGATTATGGACGAACCCGAGAGCGGCATGGATGCGGAGGGTCGAGCAATGTTCCGCGATATCCTGATTGAAGAAGTAGAGAAAGAACAGATCGGAGTGCTTTTCTCCTGTCATGATCTTACGGATGTGGAGCGTATGTGCGACAGTGTGACTATGATGGAGGCGGGAGAGGTTTTTGCACAAAAATCCGTGGATGAGTTTATGGAAAGCGTCCAGAAATGGAAGGGTATTCAGCCACAGAATCCAACGGATGAAAAATTGTTTGACATGACTGTCCATGCAGTATCCAAGATAGGCGACTTATCAGAGTTTTACACCGTAGGAAAGCAGGAAGATAACGAATACCTATTAAAGAAGCTGGGTATCGAAGATTATTCCAAGCAGCAGATTACACTGGAGGAGATTTACATCCTTTTAAAGAAAAGATATCTGCAGAGAAAAGAAAGGACGAATGACATCCCAAAAGAAGGAGGACTGAAGAATGAGTGATATAAAAAAATTATTCAAAAAAGATCGCTTTTACTGGGAAATTATGACGGTGATCATGGCAATAGTAGTCATTTATATGATGACGAATGTATCCGGATTGTATCAGCATAAATTCTTTCACCTGGAGGATTATTTAGAACGTATACAATGGACGCGTACATTTTGGGACAACAATCCAGAACTGCTGCGTGATCTTTGGGATGAACATCCGCAACTGCACTATCAGGACGGTATTTATTTAAATTCGATTTCGAATGAGTTTTTGAATCACATGGCGTTAGTGACCGTAATTGTGGTATTGATTGCACAGACGATCAAATTGCTGGTACAGGAGACCAAAAACCGCACAGAAGTACTACGCATATTTCCCGTAAAGTCACGCAATTTACTAATCTATCATTACCTAAGCGGATTGTTTACGATAGGAATTCTTTTGCTGATACAAATAGCGCTCATCCGCCTGGATATACTGTACCTCGAAAAAAATACGGACTTCATTTTTTATAATAAAGAAGATCTTTGGAGCTATGCCGGGTTTACCATACTTATATTTATGACGTATTATTCTTTGTTGCTCGTTTGCAAANANGTNACAAACCATGTTCNTGNAACCATCTTTANAGTTATTNTAACGGCGATCGGTTTCGATATGGCCGTAATTTGGGAATACCAGATAATACTATTTGAGGGATACTGGGAATATGTTGCAAATGTCCTTTTAATCGTCCTTTTGATCATTCTCTCCCAAATCGCGGATCAAAAAAAGGACTATGCAAGAAATGGCTTTTATGCTTTTCCAATTGCGCATTGGGTGGTAATGGGTATCGTATTTGCAGAAATATATTTCCTGTTTCGTGGCATATGTTCAATTCCTATAGCGATTGCAGGCTCCGCGCTGATTACCGCCGGTGTACATTTTGTCGCAAGACCGAAAAAGATATAAAAGAAGGGGGCTGATTTAAGATTGAAAATTCCAAATCAGCCCCAATAATCAAACCAGCTTTTCCAGCATCTCTATCAGTTTTTCCTTTTCGCTGCTGCCATTTGTTTTAAATCTCAATAACGGAATTTCGTACAACTCCAATATGTGATTCTTCAAAAGATCTCTTGAAGCCTGTACCATATCTTCTTTGTGATATTCGTATCCGTCAACTTCAATCGCCAACACAGGCTTTTTGCCTATTCTGTTAAATATCAGAAAATCCAAATGTGTAGCCGGATTCATTGCATACTGATATTCCCGTTCGTTTAATAACTCCGGATTCTTAATCAGCATATTCAACGGAAAATGACTAACGACATCCAACCTTGAATACTTATTATCAGCAAGAATTTCGTCTATCAACGCATACATTAAATTTTCCGAATCATATTCTGATACCTTTTTACGTTTCTGCAGATATGTTTTTCTTCTCTCAGTATACTGCTTGTATAGGTAATCAAAAATCGAGTAGGTCTTGCTATCAACAACATCAAAATTATTATATTGGACGTAATCTATTAAATCTGTTATATTATGTTCTTTTTCCTGTTTATTACCTGTTACAACTAATATCAATTTCTTCTTTGCTCTTGATACAGCAACATTGATTAAGTATGGGTCATCTGCAAAATCCGATATTTCATCATCTACTGTGGATATGATAATATTCTCTTTTTCTTTGCCCTGAAATTTATGCACTGTTGCAGATTCAATACCGCTAATCGCCTTGTTCAAAGCCCCTACTTGATTTTTATATGGCGCAATAATTCCTGTATCCTCTGGATTTAAACCATATTTAGGTATGATTTCATTTTTAATTACATCTATTTGACGCTGACTATAATGATTCCGCTCATGATTGCCTACAACTGTTTTAATCACAGATAAAACATCATCTTCCCCCTTATCCGTTGTCATTATAACCAACTCTCCACGATAAAATTTCTGGTTGCAAAAATTGATTATTTTAGGATGACATCTATAATGTTCTCGCAACAAGGTTTGCGTTACATTAGGCATAACATCCAAAATGGATTGCAAAAAACTCTTCGTATATTGGTACCCTTCATTGACTTGAAAACGATCAAATATTGCTTTTGCCTTCGCCTTGATATCATCCGTAACAACATTTGGGAGCTGCTTGGTATCTCCTACTATAACAACATTTCTTGCACAGGAAAGCGCCAACGCACCGGTTGCAATATCTACCTGTGACGCCTCGTCCATGATAAGGTAATCATATACCACGTTTGAATTCAAGCTGTTTCTTGACGAAAATGTTGTACTTAATATCACCGGATATTCTGCCAAAACTTTATAAGATTCTTTCCACAAACTATCTTCATTAAATATTTTACGGCTGTCATTTACTTCATATTTTCTTGCCAGTTTGTCTTTTAATACCACCATGGACTGATTACACAAATCCTCAAGCAGATCTTGATTAACAGTATTCAAATATTTTTCAATTGCTTCAATTTCCGCAGACAGCTCGGCTTGCTTTGCATGATAATACATAGCTTGAAATGTAGTTATGATTCTTGTAATATCTTGTTTGTAAAAATCCCAATCTGTGATACCATATTTGAAAAGAGCTTTTATCTTAAACGGAACATTGATCGCTTTCTTATTTTCCAAAATCATCTGATATTCTTGCCACAACATCATCCAATGCTTTGATGAAAGTTTTTTCTTAAACTTTATACTTTCATTATCAACATCCTTTTTCTCAGCATATTGATCAAAATATTCTTTTTCTGTATTCAATTGAGAATATTCTTGTCTTAAATATGCCAGCCTCTCCTGTTTATCAAAAACAATTTTTAACTGCCTAGATTGCTCTAAAATTTTTTTCTGTAATACATCCGGATCTTCTTCCGTCTTCCACGATGAAAAATCAGGATAATTCCTGTTCTGATGTTCAACAAATAATTTCTTATTTTTAACACTACCTAATGTCGCAGCTATAAAGCCTAAATTATATTTTGACGAGGATAATTTCTCATACACATTTTCCGTAGCCGAATTATTATTAGAAACTACCTGAACGGTTTTTCCCTGCATTAGTATATTGGCAATAATATTTAATATGGTTTGTGTCTTACCTGTTCCGGGCGGTCCCTGAATAACACTGATCTGATTTTCCATGGCGTTTTTTACAGCTTTGTATTGGCTATTATTACATCCAAAAGGGAAAATCGGGATATACTCATGTCCCATTTTATCAGCCTGCAGCAAAGTCGGATCTAAATACTTTGCTAACGCTACATCATTACCTATAAAAGTTATCTTTTCAAAACTTTTCGTCAGTAATTTTTCGCCGGTTTCCTCATTCTTAATATTACTTAACCCTGCAATCTGCTTTATGTATTTAAATACATTTGCACATTGACTTTGATTCAGACATGACTCAATAATATTTAATTCACTCTGTCGATAATCTTTTTCACTGCCATTGCCAAAGCAAATATGCCAGTAAGGCTCATACGTACTTTTAAATACATATATTTCTTTGATATCAAAAAACTCTTTTCCTTCTCTACTAATACGATACATATTTGGATTTAAAACTGCTGGGTCAGTCAACTTTTCCACATTCAAATATCCACATGAGTAAGTTTTTCCATTATTAAATTTTACATCCCATTTCTTGGTATCACTATTATATCGGCATGATATGATTTCCGACGTTTTTATTTCGTTCTTAATAATAATCATATATTTTTTTGTATTCATTGAATTAATTTCTCTTTACTAAAATTTTTAAACTTGTATTGCATTACATATTTCAGTTTCACACAATATTAAAGACGTCCCATTCCTTTGTATCTTCCATCAGCCTCCAATGTGCTACAGCAATCCCTTGTCCACGATGCTTTGGTACAGTATATATATTTACAATATAATATAACATAATATAAACCTTTTTACCATTTTCTGCAACGCTATTTCAATAAGAAATCAGATTGCAGTTAATCAGTTTCATATAACACCTACTCTTCCGGCAAGATAAACCGAGTACCCGGTTACCGTTTTTTCCTTCTTTTCATATAATAGGATAACAGAAAAATATCCTACGAGGAGATTTCAAACCTATGGCAATCGGCTATTTAAGTATACAGGCACGGACNGCCAATGANGCCGTACCNCTTGACGGCGTATCGGTNAAGGTNTTGGACGATGANGGAAATACNNTCTATACACTGACNACCGATGAAAACGGCGAAACNCAGACNGTNCCNTTAGAAACCNTNGATAAAAGTTTTTCNNAGAANCCTNACTATTCCGGNACTCCGTATTATAACTACAATGTATTGGCNCAGGCNGNGGGATTNAANNANCTTTANATTNCNAATATCCCTATTTTTGANGGNGAAACGGCNANGCTNCCGCTGACNNTGATCCCNATGCAGGAATTGCAGCGCAGTCCGGCGCAGGCTGAAATCAATATTGGCGGACCGGCTGTTTCCATGCCGGTTCAAAGAGAGCAGGAAGGCACCGTATCAACGCCATATGTACTGCGTCAGGTTGTAATACCCAATCCCATCACGGTACATCTCGGCGCGCCAAGCGCATCCGCATCTAATATACAGGTTTCTTTTCCGGATTATGTGAAAAATGTTGCAAGCAGCGAGATCTACCCTACATGGCCGGAGGCTGCCCTGACCGCCAACATTTACGCGATTATTACCTTTGCCCTTAACCGCGTTTATACGGAATGGTACAGAAGCAGAGGCTACAATTTTGATATCACGAACAGCACCGCTTACGACCAATACTTTGTCTATGGGCGGCCGATCTATGATTCCATCAGCCGGATCGTTGACCGGATCTTTAATGAATATGTCCGCAGACAGGGACAAAACGCACCCTACTTTACCTCCTTCTGCAACGGAACCACTTCCACCTGCAGCGGATTGTCACAGTGGGGAACCGTTTCACTGGCAGACCGCGGACTGACGCCGATACAGATCCTGCGCTCCTACTATCCGGACGATATAGAGATAGCGGAAACCAACATCGTGACAGGCGTTCTTTCCTCCTATCCCGGAAGCCCTTTAAAAACAGGCAGTACCGGGCTGAACGTACAGACCATACAGACCTATTTAAACCGAATCAGGAAAAACTATCCTGCCATCCCCGCCATCACGGACGAGACCGGAACCTTTGGCAACAGCACCAAAAATGCCGTGTCAAAATTTCAAAGTATTTTCGGGCTCCAATCTGACGGCATTGTGGGCAAATCCACATGGTATAAGCTCTCAAGCCTGTATTCCTCCGTGACCAGACTTGCCGAACTGGACAGCGAGGGAGATACGCTTGGCATAGGAACAGTTCCCCCATCCTCCGTCCTGGGTCAGGGGTCAAGGGGACAGGACGTCATCACCCTGCAGTATCTGTTAAATGTGATCTCAGAATATTATCCCGGTATTCCCGCGCCGGCGCAGGACGGTATCTTCGGCAGCGGAACACGCCGGTCTGTCATAGAGTTTCAGGAGGCTATGCAGCTTTCTCCTGACGGCACGGTGGGTCCCCTCACGTGGCAGACGCTTTATAAGGTATATCAGGGAATCGTGCAGAACATCCCTCCGGCAGAACCGGGAGCGGACACATTTGACTATGTAGTGAAAGCAGGCGACAGCCTGTGGCTGATTGCCAAAAGATACAACACGACCGTTGACACCATCAAAAATTTAAACGGATTAACAAACAACATGATCACTACCGGACAGATTTTAAAAATACCGGCAGGGCAGAACGCCCCTTATATTGAATACACCGTACAGTCCGGAGATAGCCTCTGGCTGATTGCCAGAAAATACGGTACGACCGTTGACGCTATCAAAAATTTAAACGGACTGACCAGCGACCTGCTGAACATCGGGCAGGTATTGCGTATCCCCGAAGTCTGACCATACTAATCCCCATGCCGCCTTCGGCGGCTGAAATAGTTATGAACAAAGAGCCGCAGCCCGATAACGTCAGATCCGGCTGCGGCAGCTTACTCGCTTTCAATATTACAGAACCCTCTTTCCTGTACAACCTGCTCCCGTTGAAACTCCAGCAGATCGCCGGGCTGGCAGTCCAGCGCGTCGCAGATTGCGTTTAGCGTGGAAAATCTGATTGCGCTGATCTTCCCCGTCTTGATATTAGAAAGGTTCACATCGGCAATCTCTACTTTCTCCGCCAGTTCATTCAGCGAGATCTTTCGATCCGCCATCACTTTGTCAAGCCTAAAAATAATCGCCATATCGGTATCCATTCCTTTCTCTGATTCTCATGCCGCCTCTTGCGGCTCCAATCCGGATTTCTCTTATAGAGTCTCATCGAACTGCTTCTGAAGCACGCATCCATATTCAAAGATCATGAATATGCCCCACAAGGAAACAGCCACGAGCGCACCTGTCAAAAAACCGCTTTGCAGCGTCAGAAAAATCGAAATCAGCACAAATACAATTTTTATATTCTTTATGACTGCCGGACGAAACGGCGAATCGCTCTCCTTGAGTGCCTTAAATATCTTTGCCACAAAATGCAGAACCACCGCATAAGCGACCATTACGACGGCAATCGCAAGAAGCTCTACACCAAACCCGGCAGCTTGGGATTCAGTATTACGCTTTAAATTAACAATATCTGACATCAATCCACCCTCAAAACAAATTGCCGTTGGTATTTGCTGTTCTAAAGACCACTTCACACCAACTAATTTTTGGTCAAAATAATCACTCATCCAGATCATGAAACAGCCGACCAAAAATGCACCAACAGCATAGACAATCAGCAAGATCTTTATAACACTAAAAAAAATCAATGCTTCGCTGCTGATTTTCCGTATCTTTTGAATCTTTGCATTACTCCCATTCATTTTCTTCCCTCATTTCTTTTTTCAGTTTGTTTTCTGAAGATATAAAAACACCAAAGCACTGCATCATTTACCCGTTTAATTTTTAAATAAATTATTCTTCTGCACGGTAAACAAAAATATGTGTCCTGATACCTATATTTTTTATATCTACATTTTTTAAACTCCAAAGATAGACAGGCACATCATCTATATATATTACCCGATCAAGTTGTTGAATGTTGACCAGATCATTTTCAATTTTAATGTTTTCATCCAACGGATAAAAACAGATACCGACATATTCCGCATCTTCTTGATAAAAAATATTATGTTTCTTATAAAAAAAGATGATCAAATCCCTTATATCACATCCCAGGAAAAAATCTTCTTCTCCTTCCTTCACTTCAGGAAAATTGCTCCTTCTCAAAAAGCTAAATTCCTCACGGTGAGACTTTATTAATCTGTAATGATTAGCTGTTTCCTCGAAAAGACAATATGCTACATATTCCCCATCATACAAAATCGCCATCTCATAATTGTCAATCTCTTTTTGATAAATCACCACCAGTTCATCCTGCGCGCAAAAATATTTTTTACTATATGCTTCCTCAATACTTTCCCCACGCATGAAATAACGATGGACTCCAAGCCACATCATGATCAACAGACCACAGACCGCCAAAATTATGGCTACCATTTTATAGAACCTACGATCCTGTTTTTTTGATTGCCCCGCTATATTATTATCATATAAATTTTTTTCAGGGATTTGATCCATCAGCTCATTTGCCAGCTTGACATATTTTGTATTTCCGCCATATTCCGCAGCATATTTTAATTCATTAAACGCTTCTTCATACCTGCCAAGACAATAGCAGCACCATCCGCAATAATAGGCATTGACCACCTGTTCCAAAGTCGACCGGCCTCTTTTTAGCTCTGTCCTTATAAATTCAAGCATATCCTCCCACTGTTCTTCTATTCGATATCGGCGAAATCTGATTCCTCTTTGATATGCCTGTTTTATTTCGTCACGTTTAACGCTTATCGATGCCAGCAGATTTTCCGCATTCTCCAATTCCGTATGTACAGGCTCTGTTATATTCACTGCCATTAAATAGTCAATATAATAAAGCTGTATCTCTATTCTTTGCAAAGGTTTTAAGCGGCTCTCCAACTGATGCAGTTCCTCTATCTCCCGCTTACATTCATCATACTTTCCCAATGCAAGTTCGTCATACAGTAACTCCTTATGCAAATTTACCGCTTTTTTATTCCTCTTAAGAAACCTTAAAATATATTGTTCATCCGCTAAAATGTCGCATTGTTCATATTTGATCCAATGTATCCACAGAGCCGTTACAAACAAAACGAGGATATCCGCAAATATAATTATGGGAGAATATGAACCGGTCAAATAAGAAAGAGCCCGATGAAAACCGTGGCTTTGCAAGAGCAAATTACCAATATTAGCAATAAAATCAATACTGCGGAAGAAAAAAATCATAACACATAAACTAAAAACAATGTTTAATATACATAATATTATATAATTTTTATTTTTTTTCTCCTTTTCAACCATTACGCATTATCTCCCATCTTCTTTCCACAATTCTTCTTTGAGGAATCGGTTGCCGCAAAGCTCATGTCGATCAGATCGCATACCCTCTCCCGCGCCACGGTTCCGTCCAGCAGCACGCTGATCCAGTGAACCTTGTTCATATGGTAAGCCGGCAGGATACCGTCTTCCTTAAGCAATACATCCTTAAAGAAAGGATCGTCTATCTTCAGATTCACCACATCTACTTTCTCCCCGGTGGGAAGCCCCAGCTTGTCTTTCCCGACTTCCATGACCAGTGCAAACCACTTATTGTTATCGTTATGCCGGAACACGGCATTCATATCATATTTTCTCCACGGATATTCCGGCAGCGTCCCGTATTTCTTTTTTATGTAATCAAAAACAAAGTCTCTCATTCTGTCACCCCCAAATAACTAAGAATGCTATAGGCGATTAGAAAATAAACCATTCTCAATTCCCGGCATCCCGGGTATTCGCAGCATTTATCCTGATAGACAGATTGTGTTCCTGCATTATGCCATGTCAGCAGGGAATCAAGCGCCACCGCAATGCGCATTTGATATCTTACCAATCAGAATCCCAATCATCCCAGCCGGAATCCCAGTCGGAACCGCTGTCCCAGTCGTAATCGTAATCCCAATCATCATCATCATACCTATCATCATCATAACTTTGGCTGTCATGATGGTCGTCATACCACTCATCCCAATCGGAGGCGCCATACTCCTCATCGTAAGAATAGCCCTCATAATAATTGTCGTAGTCTTCAAACAGATCCCATTCGGAATCAGCATCATAACTGGACCATGTATCGTAATCCTCATCCCAGATATACCAGTCGTCCCCATAATCATGATAATACATATCAGAGCCGTAACTGTAATAACCTGAAGACGCGTAGGCAGATCATCACCGGATCTGTTTTCCCGGAAAACATGAAAAGTCCCGTACACAATAAGGTTAGGATCTGGCAACCCACTACCATCGCAATAACTTTATATAATACGCGTTTTAGCCCGGTATCCCTTTGTTTGCCGGATCTTTGCACGCTGCCATTGTCAGCGTCCGACATCCGGTGCTCTTTTTGCTCAGCCACTCTTGCCTTCATCTTCTGATAAAGTTCATTTACGGCATATGCTTCGTCTTTGCCCCGATAGCGTTCCGCCCGGGAACCGTCAGACTTATTTTTATAAACCACAAAATCTCCCGTAGCAGAATCTTTATAGATACCATATGCGCGGGCAGTTCTTATATCCTGCCCGATATATGTACGCATCTCGTCAAGCGGCAGATGATGCCGTCTGGACCACTCAAGAAGTTCGCTGATGGTTTTAGGCACCCCTGCGGCAGTTCTGTTTACACAGTCATTGGCGGCGCCGCAATTGGGGCACTCCAACTCGGTATCACTGTAATTACTTCCACAATATTTGCATTGAATCAACATACCTTTTAGTCCTTCTCAATAACTATATTACCTTAGTTTATATTATCTGAACTGTAGGCAAAAAATAAGCACAGTGAATCTGTCCCAAATCTGTTTACAATACCAGATACGCTATATACTGTCCGGCAGACAATTCAAATACATATCAAGTGCATCCGTACTGTCTTCTAATACTTTCATCAATTTATCAGATGGGTTTGCATAAACAATCCCATAATCTTCCTCTCCAAGATCGCTACGTACCGGGAACGCTAATCTTTCCTGCTCCAAATCAAACCGGGCGTCTACACCTGCTTTATTTCCTCTTGCATCCAGACGAATCCATCGATCCAATGATTTGATATAGACAGCATTTAACGCATGGATACAAAATCCTGTTTCCGGCACATCTCCCAAGGTAAGCCGCTGATAGCAAATACCCACCTGTATCCCACATGCACGAAGCAGCGCGGCAAGAAGATTGGCTTTTGCCCAGCATATCCCTACACCCTGTTCCAAAACCTCCGTGGCGGACTTTGTCACTCTCTTGTCCTGCACATCCCATGAGTGTTTTATAGCATCACGCGCAAACTCATAAATTGCCTTGATCAGAGAAATTTCATCGACATATTTTTGTGTGAATTCCTCAGCTTTTGATAAAATACTTCCCTCGTTCCAGTTGATGTATTTTGATACCGATAAGTATTCCTCTATGGGATCTTTTATAATTAGTTCTTTCATTATCAGCTAATAACCTTTCCCTTCCATCATGACATTTTGCAAATAAAATCCGATTCCATCATTGTCATTGTCGCCTATCACACAGTCTGCAACTGCTTTTAC
>WFLX010340720.1_pt1 | contig 24081 bp, 14 predicted proteins | sample 4967041 | NCBI WGS metagenome assembly WFLX01 (sample SAMN12857096, study PRJNA449069) | gut metagenome | isolation source: stool from male and female vole | host: Microtus ochrogaster | place: USA:Florida | collected 2017
CTGGGAGGGGCGGTCTCCAGACCGCCCAGGAGCATGGATAACGCCGGGGAAGGAAAAGAGGTTTGTCTCCGGGTGGGTGCCTCCAGGCCATTATTTTTGTCTTCCGTGCAAGGAGCTTGCTCCTTGAAGCCCCGAAGTGGCATGCCGGAACCTTCGGCGAAGAGAACCCATCTGTTAAATCCCGCGCAAATTTTAACTTAACAATGTTAAAATTGGCGTCATCCCCATTTTTGTTGCATCCGGATGATTCAAATTTAATAGATTTTGCTTTTCTTTGCAGTTAGATTCAAGTTGGAATAAAAAANTTCNTTANTNTACCTTCCGAACGGAACCCGCTCGGCGTCACATTATGAAACACCTTAGATACTAAACTAAATCAAAAATAACAATTCTAAAAAACCCTCCTTGCATGAAGAACTTTTGTTTGCAAATGAGTCNGAGAACGCTGCTTGCCATAGCTATGGTGCTGGTANCCGCGTTGNCCGCNTTAGCGCAGAAGATCACAGTNNCAGGCACTGTGTACGACCCCGAGGGCGAGCCCGCCATCGGAGCCAGCGTAGAAGTAAAAGGCGTTCAGTACGGTGTTGCTACCGACTACGACGGTAACTTTACCCTTCAGGTAGAGCCCAACGCCGAAATCGTCGTTTCCTACATCGGCTGCGACCAGCAGATTATCCCCGTCGACGGAAAGACCCACTTCGACATCCACCTCACCACCAACGCCGTGGCCATGAACGAACTCGTTGTCGTTGGTTACGGTACTGTAAAGAAATCCGATGCCACCGGTTCCGTTGGCGTGGTTAAACCCGGCGAAATCGAAGCCGGCCTCGCAACCACCGCTCAGGACCTCCTCGTTGGCGCAAGCCCCGGTGTGGTAGTTNCCACCAACGGTGGNGACCCCGCCGGCGGTGCTTCCATCCAGATTCGCGGTGGTGCATCACTCTCGGCCTCCAACGCCCCTCTTATCGTGGTTGACGGAGTCCCCATGGACGGCAAGGGCGTTTCCGGTTCTTCCAACCCCCTCTCGCTCGTAAACCCCGAGAACATCGAAAACATGACCATCCTCAAGGACGCTTCCGCAACCGCTATCTATGGTTCGCGTGCATCCAACGGTGTGATCATCATCACAACCAAGACCGGTAAGGCCGGCCGCCCGCAGGTGAACTTCGCCGCTAACTTCTATGTGGCAACTCCCCGCAACTACCTCAACATGATGAGCGGCCAGGAATTCCGCAACTTCGTNACCTCCCGCTACGGCGCCGACTCCTCCCAGGCCGCATTCCTGGGCACCGCAAACACCAACTGGCAGAAAGAAGTGCTCCGCACAACCTTCTCCCACGACTACAGCCTCAGCGTAGGCGGTACCGTAGCCACCATGCCCTACCGCGTAGCCGTGAACTACACCGGAACCCAGGGCGTTGTGCGCGAAACAGACAACAAGCGTCTGGGTGCAAGCATCAACCTCAACCCCCGTTTCTTCGACGGTCTCCTGACGGTCAACGCAAACCTCAAGGGCGCATTCATCCAGAACAACTACGACCAGGGCTCTCTCGGAAGCGCAATCAGCTTCAACCCCACCCTGCCCGTCCACAGCCCCAACGTGTTCAACAACTGGACCACCTACATCTCCAACGGTAACATCGCCGGTCCCGACACCCCGGGCACTGAAATCAACAACCTCAGCGCCATCAACCCCGTGTCGATGATCTACGACTACTACAGCAAGTCCAAAGTTTACCAGAGCATCGGCAACCTCCAGCTCGACCTCAAGATGCCCTTCTGCCAGGACCTCCGCGCCAACCTCAACCTCGGCTACGACTACAGCCACGGCGAGGACTCTAACCTCAACACCGCTTTCTCACCCCTGGCCTGGAAGAACGGCTACAGCTACCTCAACCCCGACGGCAGCACAACCGTGTTCAAGGACGGCTACACAACCCGCGGCCGCAACGTTTCCGCTGCAACTTCACTGCTGCTGGACTTCTATCTGAACTACAACAAGACCGTTGAATCCATCAAATCATCGTTCGACGTAACCGCCGGTTACTCCTGGCAGCACTTCCACAAGTGGGGCCACAGCTTCGGAACCGTCGACCCCGCCATCGGCCACGCCGCCGACGAACTCCTCTGGAAATACGCCGGCTATCAGTACGCCCCCACCAGCCACTGGGCCCGTCACTACCAGCTCGTGTCGTTCTTCGGACGTCTGAACTACATCTTCATGGACCGCTACCTGGTTACTGCCACAATCCGCCGCGACGGTACTTCCCGCTTCGGCAAGGACAACCGCTGGGGCTCATTCCCCTCCGTTGCTCTGGGCTGGAAGATTCTTGAAGAAAACTTCATGTCCGGCGCCCGCGGATGGATGAGCGAACTCAAGCTCCGCGCAGGCTACGGTATCACCGGCCAGCAGGACCTCGGCGACGACTACTTCCCCTATCTGCCCGTTTACACCGTTTCCACCGGCACATCAAACCAGTACATGATCGACGGCGAAAACTACACCCACATCGCCTGGCCTGAAAAATACAACGCCAACCTCAAATGGGAGGAAACCCACACATGGAACGTCGGCCTCGACTTCGGATTCATGAACCAGCGCATCAACGGTAGCCTCGAATGGTACAAGCGCAAATCCACCGACCTGCTCGTGTACGCCAACTACCCCGCCGGCTCCAACCTCTCAAACATGGGTAACATCAACCTCGGCGACCTCGAGAACACCGGTGTCGAAGTGAACATCAACACCCGTCCCATCGTCAAGGAAGACTTCATCTGGAACTCCAACGTAAACTTCGCCTGGAACAAGAACAAAATCACACGCCTGGCTGAAGGCGCCGACACCAGCACCGGCGGCATCGGCAACGGCGTCAACGTCCAGAAGCACATCGTGGGCGAAGCTGCTTTCAGCTTCTACGTTTACGAGCAGGTTTACGACGCCCAGGGCANGCCNCTCGAAGGTGTGTNCGTCGANCAGAACGCCGNCGGCGTAATCNACGACGACGACCTGATCATCTACCACCACGTGCACCCCGACATCACAGTGGCATGGAACAACACCTTTAATTATAAGCACTGGGACTTCGGCATCAGCCTTCGCGGAGCATTCGGCAACTGGGCCTACAACCAGAACCAGATGAACAACAGCTTCGTGTCCGTGACCAACACCGCGCCCCTGAGCAACATCATGGCCGGAACCTACCTCTTCGAGTCCAACCAGAGCACCAGCCTGCGCCTGTCCAGCTACTGGGTTCAGAACGCTTCCTTCGTTCGCTGCGACAACATCACCCTCGGCTACACCTGGGACGAACTCTTCAAGAACAACCTCCGCCTGCGCGTCTACGGCGCCGTGCAGAACCCCTTCGTAATCACCAGGTACAAGGGCCTCGACCCCGAACTGACCTATCAGCAGGGCATCGACAACAGCGCCTATCCCCGACCCATCACCGTCACTGTCGGCGTGGTGGCTAACTTCTGATTTGATTCACCCAAACACTGAAAACAATTATGAAATTCAACAAATATATTGTTGCGGGTAGCATAGCCGCTATGGCAGTGGCCGCCACTTCCTGTGTGGGCGACCTCAACCAGGAGCCTATCGACCCCAACANCAAAATCGAGCTCTCCAGCGCCGAGGAATGGGACGGCTATCTGGGCCGCCTGTACTACAACCTCCTGGCCGACGACATCATCTCATGCTCCGACGGCGGTGCAGGAACATTCACCCGTACGCACTTCAACCTCAACGAAATCACTGCCGACGAGTGCATCATCTCACTCAAATGGAACGACCCCGGCTACCAGTCGCTCAACATGAACGAATGGTCATCCAACAACGAATGGATCTACGCCGCCTTCGCCCGCGAGTTCTTCGAAGCTAAGATGTGCGCCGAATTCGCCCGCGACATGCGCTCCCAGGGCTCCAAATTCTTCTCCGAAGACGAAGTGACCTCCCGCATCGCCGAGGCTTACGCCCTCCGCGGTCTGGCATACTACCAGATGATCGACCTCTTCGGCCGCGGACCCTGGATCACCGAGGAATCCGTAACCGGCGACATCCCCGAAACCTACGACCGCGTCCAGCTCTTCAACGCCGTTGTGGACGAACTCAAGACCTACGTTCCCCAGCTGCCCCCCGCCGCTCAGCAGAAGTACGGCCGCGTAAGCCGCGAAGCCGGCTACATGCTCCTGGCCAAGCTCTACCTCAACGCCGGCGTTTACACCGGAACTGAGATGTACGCCGAATGTGCCGCTGCATGCAAGCAGGTAGTGTCCACCGGCATCGAGCTCGCTAAAGAGTATAAGTACCTCTTCTGCGCCACCAACGACAAGTACGTNGGCAACGGCGAAATNCTCTGGGCNGTGCCTCAGGATCAGTCCTACAGCACCTCATGGGGCGGCACCACCTACCTCACCACCGGCTGCTGGATTGAATCCGCACCCGAGTCGGTCCTCAAGGCCCTCAACGCCGCCAACTACTCCCCCTGGTCCGGCGTACGAATCCGTCCCGAACTATCCCAGGCCCTCAACGGCGACAACCGCCGCATGCTCTTCGAAGGCGACTACCAGGAGAACGTAAACGACCTTGCAAACTACGACGAGACCTCCTGCGGCTACATGTGCATCAAGTACTCCAACTCACCCGAGGACGACTACACCAACACCGCCGGCAAGAACAACAACAACACCGAGCTCTCCAACATCGACTACCCGATGTTCCGCCTGGCCGACACCTACCTCATGCTTGCCGAGTGCCAGCTCCGCGGCGTTGAATGCGACGGCCTCAACTACCTCAACAAGGTGCGCGCACGCGCCGGAATGGACCCCGTCAACTTCCTCACCGACGACATCGTTCTCCACGAACGTCAGGTTGAGCTCTACATGGAAGGCCACCGCCGCAGCGACCTCATCCGTTTCGGCCGCTACACCGGCAGCACCTACAACTGGTCCTGGAAGAACGGCGTCCTCGAAGGTGCCGCAATCCCCGAGTACCGTGCGCTCTACCCCATCCCCTACCAGTACGTGGCTACCGTGGGCCAGAACCCCGGATATTAATTCTAATGACTTAACATCTAACCGGATATGAAATTCGCTAAATTATATACCGTCCTGGCTTGCGCGGCCGCCGTCGCAGGGTTCTCAGCCTGCTCCGACGTCACCGACCCCCAGTACCACAAGCCGGATGCCGATTCTTTCAGCCTCAACATCCCCGTGATGGCAAACCAGTACCTGGAGCTCACCGAGGAAGGAACCTTCGAAATCGTCGCCGCCTCCCAGCCCGACTACGGGTTCTCTGCCGTCACAAACTATCGCATCGACGTAGCTCTCACCCCCGACTTCGCCGACTTCCGTCAGCTCACCCCCGCCAACAACGGCGGTACCCTCGCTCGCATGGAGTTCAAATCGGCCGACCTCGCCGCTAACCTCTGCGACCTCGACGGCGTCAAGAGCAAAGAGGACTATGTCGACATGGGCATCCGTCCTGTTTACGTACGCGGCGTCGCTTTCATCGACGGCATCGACGACAGCTACATCGTTTCCAAAAACTATGTCACCCTCGAAAAAGTACAGGGCTACTTCACCATCTACTCCCCCGGCAAAATCTACGTCATCGGTAACACCGCCGGCGAAGGCGTCCAGTGGACCGAACCCTCCGAGGGCAACGAAGTGACCCTCCAGGTGGTTACCCTCTCCGAGAAAGAGGACCAGATCAACTCCAAGATCTACTACGGTACCATCGACTTCGGCACCAACAACCCCATGTTCCGCTTCTACACCAAGCTCGACGGCTGGGACGGCAGCTCCTTCGGCCCCATCCCCGAAGAAAAGAACGTCGACTTCGACTTCGACGGCTCCGCACCCCTCACCAACGAACTCGTTTCGGGCAAATCGAACTTCAACTTCCCCAACTACAAGGGGGCCCTCGAATTCGTGGTGGATATGAGCAAGAAGCCCTACACCATGCAGGTTGCCGCTGCAACAAAGAATCCCGCTGAATAATAAACCCCTACAGCAAGTATACCAATATGAAGAAATTTGCATTTATAGCACTCGCGGCACTCGCCTCCTGGGGTTTGACCTCATGCGACGAGTACACCCTCCCCAACCCGCCCGCTCAGAGCAATGAGCAGGAAAAGGTGTTCGAGGAAAGCGACGTAACACTCACCGACGCTGTCGGTGGCAACCTCCTCCAACTGGCCAACATGGACGCCTCCGGCGACGCCGTCACCCTGTGCAACTTCTCCGCCGCTTACCTCCCCCAGGGTTACACCGTCAAGGTGGTCGGCCAGATGGCCGCCGACGGCGACTTCAACCCCTACGTGCCCTTCCCCTGCTTCATGAGCGAGGACACAACCAAGGTAATGGCCGACCCCGCCGCCATGGACGAAGCTTTCATCGAAATCTTCGGTCATAACCCCGCACCCAAGCAGGCTGTGATCCGCTATGCCGTCTACGGCGTCAGCGGCTCCACCGAGTTCCGTCTCGGAGGCCTGGACAAATACTACTACTCCCAGTCCTACGACATCCAGCCCATCGGTCCCGGCCACGAAATCTACGCCAAGAACTACCTCATCCTCAAAACATCCGACTGGGACTTCTCCGGCGCACTCCCCATGGTGCAGACCAACCCCGGCGACCCCTACGATAACCCCGAGTTCAGCGTAGAATTCACCACCGACGTGCAGAACGTTGAGTACAAGGTCCTCGACGAACCGGCCTACTCCACCCAGGCACTCTCAGGCTACGGCGTTGCTGACGCCACAGCCATGGAAGGCCAGCTGGTTCCCAACATCGGCCCCTTCGACACCGGCCTCATCCCCACTCCCGGCAGCTACAAGATGACCGTGGACATGCTCCAGCTCACCTACCGCCTGAGCTACAACTTCCCAACCCTCTACGTAGCTTCCGCCTCCAACACCGACCCCGCCAAGATGATGCAGATTCCCACCGACAACCGCTCCTACTACCGCGGCGTAGCTGTGCTCTCCAACAACTTCTGGCTCACCGGCACCCCCGACTCCCCCAAGGTCGGCTTCTCCAACGCTGAATCCACCTCCAGCGACGACTGGGACTTCTCCGGTAAAATCCAGTACACAGCCGACGCTTCGCAGACCGCGATGGTCGTTGACGCACGCAAGGCCCTCTACATGGTTGTGGCAAACCTCGGCGACGGCGCTTGGATGGCCAACAAGATCAAATCGCTCGGCGCCGTGGGCGACTTCCAGGGATGGGATCCCTCAAGCGCTCCCAAATTCACTCCTTCGGCCGACTACCTCACATGGACCATCACCGGCCTCGAACTCAACGGCAACGACTTCAAGATCTGCGGTAACGGCGGCTGNNGTATCAACTNCGGCGGCTCGCCCGACAACCTCGTGGNCGACGNCGGCAACTTCAACANCTACGGCGGAGCCGGCAAGTACGACATCACCCNCGACTTCTCCAAACNCCCCTACACAGCCACTATCGTAAAGAAATAATCAACCCCCATCCTTATCCCGCCGGGCCGCCTCTCGCGNCCCGGCTTTTTTCTTAATTAACACCTCCACGGCTGGCTTATTCACCGAATTTTTGTAACTTTGCCCAATTAATGGAAAAGTATTGAAATTCACGCCGCTCTACATACTCCTTGCAATGATTCTCTGGTGCATCTGCCCGACAGCCATCGGACAGGAGCCCGACCTTCAGCACTCTGATGCCGACACGGCCTGGATAATGCCCGACTCCATTATAGCCACGGACAGCCTCCCGCCNGTGGTCGACTCCCTCCCGCCCATGCTCATGCCCCCGCCAGCTCCGGCCAAGCCCTCCANGCCGCCCAAGAGCCGCATAGTCAGCACCAAGGTGGACCTCGACAACCCCGTCACNTTCTCCGCCGCCGACTCCNTGCTCATCGTCCGCCGCGACTCGGCNTACATGTTCGGCGANGCTTCCGTGACCTACGGCGAAATCCAGCTCGACGCCGCCATCATCGAAATGGACCTCAACGACAACACCGTCTACGCCGTCGGCGTCCTCGACTCCATCGGCAACGTAACGGGCCGCCCCGTGTTCAACGAATCCGGCACCGACTACGAGGCCAACACAATGCGCTACAACTTCAAGACCCAGAAAGGCTACATCACCAACGTCGTTACCCAGCAGGGCGAGGGCTACCTCACCGGCGGCACTACCAAAAAGGACGCCGACGAGAGCTTCTACATCCAGGACGGCTTCTACACCACCTGCGACAACCACGACCATCCCCACTTCGGATTCCACCTCACCAAAGCCAAAGTTACGCCCGGCAANAACATCGTCGTCGGCCCGACCTACATGGTCCTGGCCGGNCTNCCCCTCCCCCTCGCAGTCCCCTTCGGCTACTNCCCCTTCACCGATAAATATGCCTCCGGCGTAATCATCCCCTCCTTCGGCGACGACTACAACCGCGGCTTCTACCTCTCCAACGGCGGCTACTACTTCGCAATCAACGACAACATCGACCTGGCCGTAACCGGCGAAATTTACACCAAAGGCTCCTGGGGCATCCAGGGCCGGTCATCTTACGCAAAACGGTACAAGTTCAACGGCAGCTTCAACATCAGCTTCCTCAAGACAATCCTCGGCGAAAAAGGCTCCCCCGACTACTCCACCCAGACCAACTTCCAGATTCTGTGGAGCCACAGCCAGGACCCCAAGTTCAACCCCAACATGAGCCTCTCGGCCTCGGTGAACTTCACAACCTCAGGCTACTCCCGCAACGACCTCAACTCCTACTACTCCCCCTCCTTCACCGAGAACACCAAGAGCTCAACCGTCAACATGACCTACCGCTTCCCCAACTCGAAGTGGAGCCTCTCAACAACCCTCAACGTCAGCCAGCGAACCCAGGACTCAACCCTGGCCGTCTCTTTCCCAAATATCACCCTCACCATGAGCCAGATAGCCCCCTTCAAGCGCAAGAAGGCCATTGGCTCCGAGCGGTGGTACGAAAAAATCAAACTATCCTACTCCGGCCTGCTCCAGAACTCCCTCACCGCCAAGCAGAACGAGTTCTTCCACAAAAGCCTCATCAAGGACTGGCGCAACNGCATGCGGNACNACGTNCCCATTTCAGCAACATTCAACGTCCTGCGCTACGTCANCGTAACCCCCTCGCTGAACCNCACCGACCGCATGTNCACCACCAAGGTCAAGCGCCACTGGGACGAAGAGGCGAACGTCGAACGCCTCGACACAGTCCACAGCTTCTACAACGTGTGGGACTTCTCCGCTTCCGTAAGCATGGACACAAAACTCTACGGCTTCTTCCAGCCACTCGGATTCCTGGGAAAGAAAATTAAGATGATCCGCCACGTCATGACCCCGTCCATTTCTTTCTCCGGCAACCCCGACTTCTCCTCGCCCTTCTTCGGCTACTACGGCCAGTACTCCTACGTCGACTCCCGCGGCCAGGAGCAGCTCCGCAAGTACAGCTACTTCCCCAACGGCCTCTTCGGCGTGCCCGGCCAGGGCAAGACCGGCTCTATCGGATTCTCGCTGGCCAACAACCTCGAAATGAAAGTCAAGAGCGACAACGACTCCATCGGCGAACGCAAGATTTCACTCATCGAAAACTTCACCATCAGCGAAAGCTACAACCTGGCCGCCGACTCCCTGCGGTGGTCCGACCTCTCGACGTCCATCCTCCTGCGCATCACCAAAGGCTTCAACCTCAACCTATCCGCCACCTGGGACGTATACACCTACGGCCTCACCCCCTCGGGCTCGCCGGTCAAAATCAACAAAACACGCCTCCAGGCCGGCAAAGGCCTCGCTCGCCTCCAGCGCACCGGCACATCCTTCTCCTACAACTTCAACAACGAAACCTTCAAAAAGCTCTTCAAGCGCGACAAAGGCAACAAAAACGACGGCAGCAACACCGACAACTCCGGCTCCGGCAACGACTCCGGCCAGGGTGCTGACAACCGCACCGGCCGCCGAGGTTCCGACAGCGACCACGACCAGACCAAGATGGACGACGACGGCTACGCCGCCTGGTCATGCCCATGGAACCTATCGGTCAACTACTCAATAAATTACGGTTACGGCGCATTCAACAAGGAAAAAATGGAGTTCGACAGCAAGATTACCCAGAACCTGTCCTTCTCCGGCAACATACGCCCCACACCCAACTGGAACTTCTCCTTCTCGGCATCCTACAACTTCGACACCAAGCGCCTGGCATACATGAACTGCAACATCAGCCGCGATCTCCACTGCTTCACCATGACCGCCAGCTTCGTGCCCCTGGGCCCGTACAAGAGCTATAACTTCCACATCGCCGTCAAATCTTCACTCCTGTCCGACCTCAAGTACGACAAGCGCTCGTCCTATTCCAACGGCGTCAAGTGGTACTGATTCACGGCCCACGTTAACCACACGAAAATATTTTTCGCAAGTTTTCACCAAATTTTACCGCCCGGGGTGTTAAAATGCCGCCAAAATTAGCAATTTGGCAAACTTTTGCTTATCTTTGCGTCCGATTTCCGCTTCAGGTACACATAAACACATACTTAATTGAACAACTTGCTAAAATTGAACGGACCCGTCCGGACTCCCTCCCTCATAATTTCACTCATCCCCGTGGCCTTGCTGCTGTGCTTCTTCATAGCAGTCATTCTCACGCAGGGCGCCGGCGCCATCTCCGACTATAGCCAGGTGGCACTGCTGTCGTCCTCGGCCGTGGCGCTGATTCTGAGCGTGGCCACCGGTGGCCTCTGCCGCCGCGGCGTCAAGCTCGGCCTGGTGCGCTCCGCCCGCCAGATTCTCCCCGCCGTGCCCATGCTGGTGTGCATAGCCATGGTCGCCACAACCTGGATGCTCAGCGGCGTGGTCCCCACCCTGATTGAGTACGGCCTCATGATTCTGCGGCCCGAGTTCTTCCTGGTGGTCACCTGCGTGGTGTGCGCCCTCATTTCCGTGCTCACCGGCTCCAGCTGGAGCACCATCGCAACCATCGGCGTCGCATTCATGGGCATCGGCACAATCCTCGGTTTCAACGTCGGCTGGATTGCCGGCGCAATCATTTCCGGAGCTTACTTCGGCGACAAGGTTTCGCCCCTGAGCGACACCACCGTAGTGGCATCCTCCGCATGTGGCGTCGACCTGTTCAAGCACATCCGCTACCTCATGCTCACGGCCGTTCCCGCCATGGCCGTCGCCCTGATTGTCTACCTCGTCGTGGGTCTCCACCTCAACCCCTCCTCCGAGCTTACCACGGCCCACATCATGGACCAGATCAATGCCACATTCACCATCTCCCCCTGGACCCTGCTCATTCCCGCACTCACCATAGCGCTGATTATCAGCCGCGTACCCACCATATGGGTACTCTTCATCAGCGCCATGGCCGGCATGGCCGGAATCTACATCTTCCAGCCCCAGCTGGTGCAGCAGCTGGCCGGTGAGGGCCATCTGAGCTTCATAACCTCCACCCTCTGGAGCGGCAACGACTTCGCCACCGGCAACGAAATGTTCGACAGCCTCATATCCACTTCCGGCATCACCGGCATGATCAGCACCATCACCCTGGTTCTTAGCGCAATGATCTTCGGCTCCGTAATGATTGGAACGGGCATGCTCGGTGTCATCACCCGCGCCCTCACATCCCGCCTGCGCGGCCGCTTCGCCATCGTGGGCAGCACCGTCGCCGGGGGACTCTGCCTCAACGGCTGCACCGCCGACCAATACCTCTCCATAATCATCGGCGGCAACATGTTCCGCAACGTCTACCGCCGCTTCGGCCTCGAACCACGCCTGCTCTCCCGCACCCTCGAGGACTCCGTGTCCGTANCCNCCGTGCTCNTCCCGTNGAACNCCTGCGGCGTNNCCCAGAGCACCGTNNTGGGCGTGGCNANAANCGNCTANCNCCCCTTNTGCANCTNCANCTACCTCTCCCCCCTGATGAGCCTCCTGATGGCCTTCACCGGCTTCCGCATCCCCCAGACCGCCCAGATTCCCGTGTCGCACCCACTCCCGGTTCGCGCCTAAGGTATGGAGGTGGCGAGCTCCCGCTCCCCACAATGGGCATCAACGCAAAAACGCCCGCAGGGCGTGGACTTTTAGTAGCCGCCTGCGCCACAAGGCGCTGGCGGTTTATTTGCATCTGTCCAAAAGGCGTCCTTGCGACGCCGACTCTACTCAAAAAAGTCGGCGTCCATACGGACGCCTTGCTTTGGGAGCGGTTGCTGATGCCGACAGCGCCTGCGGCGCAATCGGTTATCAAAAATCAACGTCCTGCGGACGTTTAGGCGCGAGGTGTCGTCAACGTCTTGAATTTATCGGGATTAATCCCGATTAATCATGATAAATCTCGATTAATCCCTAAATTAAACGGACGATGGCCCGGTCTATACGCCCTTAGGACGCAAAAGTATGGAGGTGGCGAGCTCCCGCTCGCCACAATGTACCGCCAACGCCAAAAGCCCCTCGCCCCAACCAAAACGCCCGAAGGACGTTGACATATTGAAACCGCTTGCGCCGAAGGCGCTGGCGGTTTTTAAATAATCCCAGGAACAGGCCTCCGTCAGGACGCCGACTTAAGCGCATGGGCGTTCCGACATGCCCCTCGCACACGTCGCCCCCCAATTATGCATAATGCATTATGCATTATGCATTATTTTTTCCTCCCGTTTCAGATTTTTTTCGTAATTTTACGGAGTTTTTAAGTACGAACTCTACTCTGAACCTATAAATCATTTCCGAATGAGAATGACAATGAGGATCCGAACCCTGTTTGCGCTGATTCTGGCCGCCATCCTGCTGCCCGCAGGCGCCGCCGCGCAGCATGAGTTCAAACGCCAGCTCGAACAGATAGCATTCGTGCCCAAGGGCGCGTGGATNACGGGCGTGAGCGTCAGCTACTCGCAATCCGACCAGAACAAATACCAATTCCTTATATTCGAAAACATCAACGGCGACACCTACTCCTTCAAGGTTTCGCCCACAGTGATGTTCGCCTTCAAGGACAACATGGCCGCCGGCGGACGCTTCTCCTACCAGCGCCAGCGGACCCACCTCAACTCCGCCGACATAGTCCTGGACTCCGAAACATCCTACAACATCGAGGACCTCTACTCCATCAGCCACAACTACCTCGGCTCGGCCCTTTTCCGCGTTTACCTCTCCCTGGGCCACAGCACCCGCTTCGGCCTCTTCAACGAGGTCCAGCTCCAGATGGGCGGCGGGCAGTCCAAACTCTGCACCGGCACCGGAGCCGACCTCACCGGCACCTTCGAGCGAAACTTCCAGTTCAACGTAGGCCTCGCCCCGGGCATGTCAATTTTTCTGAACAACTACTCCGCCCTGGAAGTCAACATCGGCGTGCTCGGTTTCAACTACAACCACACACGCTCCATCACCGACCAGATATACATCGCAAACCGCCACACAAAGTCGGCCAACTTCAAAATCAACCTCTTTTCCATCACCTTCGGGTGCGTATTCTATATTTAATGTGTCATGAATAATATCCTCCGAGCAATCCTGGCTGTGACATTATTCATGGCCTCACTCGCCTGCAACGCCCAGCGCGTGGTGCGCAAGAGCGAGATAGCTTCAACGCGCAACGACTCCGTGGAGATGGTCGTCATCAACGGCGACACAACCGCCATGATTCTGCCCGAACGCAACNTCGGACGCTTCGACCGCGGCCTGTTCAACTACATTTTCATCCCCAAAGGCAAATGGGGCTTCGGCCTGACGGCAAGCTACGGCGAACTCAACACCGAGGACAGCCAGATTCTGTCGCTCATCAAGGACGTCAACTTCAAGGGCAAGATGTACTCCATCAAACCCTACATCTCCTGCTTCTTCAAACACAACCAGTCGCTGGGCCTCCGGTTCAACTACACCCGCGGCATCGCCGACCTCTCCAAGCTCGCACTCGACATCGGCGACGACCTCAGCTTCAGCCTCCGCGACGTGAGCTACTACCAGCAGAGCCTCACCGTGTCCGCTTTCTACCGTGCCTACGTCGGCCTCGACCCCTCCGGACGCTTCGGCCTCTTCAGCGACGTCGACCTCGGCTTCGGCTCCGGCTCATCGCGCTTCAAGCGCCTCTACGCCGGCGAACCCAAGGACACACGCACGCTCGTGACCCAGGGCACGCTCAACTTCAGCCCCGGCGTATGCGTATTCCTCCAGGACTACGTGTCCTTCAACCTCAGCTTCGGCGTGTTCGGCCTGAACTGGCGCAAGGAGGACCAGAGCACAAACGGCGTCGACGAGGGCTCACGCGTTACCTCCGGCGCAAACTTCCGATTCAACATTTTCAACATCAACTTCGGCTTGATGGTCGTAATCTAACTCCGGGCGACAATGAAAAATCTGCGAATTGCAATCCTCCTCATAGCAGCCATGCTCCTTGGGCACAGCTGCATCAAGAACGACATCCCCTACCCCAAAATACAGGCCAACTTCCTCACCATCGAGGCCGAGACTGCCGAAACCACCGGTGCCATCGACTCCGCCGGGCGAACCGTTACATTCCTCTTCCCCGAGCAGACCGACATGCAGAGCATCCAGATCACCAACTACACCCTCACCAAGGGTGCCGAGGTGCTGGACAACCCCTTCGCACGTCCCATCAGCCTCGAAGAACCTTTCTTCGTGGTGCTCCGTCTCTATCAGGATTACACCTGGAAACTCATCGGCAAGCAGGACATCGAACGCTACTTCGAGGTTGAAGGCCAGATGGGCACCAGCATCATCGACGTGCCCGTGCGCCGCGTGGTGTGCCAGGTCAGCTCAGCCGTGGATGTAGCCAAGCTCAAAATCGTCCGCGCCAAATTAGGAGCCATCGGAAGCACCTACGACCCTGATATTGAGCCCGGTGCGACCATCGACGCCACCAACCCCGTCGTCATCACCGTCACCACCCACGGACGCCCGGAGCAGTGGACCCTCTACGTCGAAAAAGTAGCGCCCGACGTCAAGACCGTCTCCGCAACGGCATGGACCTGCGTCGCTTGGGTAACCGGTCAGGGCGAAGCCGGCGGCAACAACGGCATCGAGTACCGCCTCCAGGGCGACACACAGTGGACGCGCGTCCCCGACGATGAAATCACCGTCGACGGCGGCAGCTTCACCGCACGCATCATCCACCTCTCGCCCCTGACCACCTACGAGACCCGTGCCGTAGGCGAAGGCAGTGAGGGAGAGGTACTTACGTTCACCACCGGGCCCGTAACCCAAATGCCCAACAGCGACTTCGAATTCTGGTGGCTGGACAAGAAAGTATGGTGCCCCTGGGCCCAGGACGGAACCCCCTACTGGGGCACCGGCAACAAGGGCGCCGCAACCCTGGGCGAATCCAACACCACACCCAGCGAGGACACGCCCACCGGCTCAGGCTACTCCGCACAGCTCCAGACGCGGTTCGTCGGCGTGATGGGCATCGGTAAACTCGCCGCCGGCAACATCTTCGTCGGCGACTACGTCCGCACCGACGGCACCAACGGCATCCTAAGCTTCGGCCGCCCCTTCACCGACCACCCCACCAAGCTCAAGGGCTACTACAAATGCGACCCCAAACCCATCGACCGCGTCGGTGACTCGGAGTTCCAGAACCGCATGGGCCAGCCCGACACATGCATCATCTGGTGCGCTCTCATCGATTCCGCCGAGCCTTTCGAAATCCGCACGAACCCCAAGAACCGGCAGCTATTCGACCCCAACGGCTCCTACGTCGTGGCCTATGGCCGAATGGTTCAGTATCAGGCCGTTCCCAACTGGATTCCCTTCGAATTCGAGCTCAAATACAACTCCGTCACCCGCCAGCCAAAGTACATCCTCGTCACAGCTTCAGCCAGCTCCCTGGGCGACTACTTCACCGGCGGGGCCGGCTCAACCCTCTGGATCGACGACCTCGTCCTGGACTACGATTATTAGGAACCCCCGAANCCTAAANCCTAAAGCCTACCGCCTANNGCCTAAAGCCTANANCCTCCCTTGCGTTCTATAAAACAACTGCTCAGCTCCCTTATGCTCCTGCTGGCCGCAACCACTGCCGCGGCCACCGAGGCGTCCGACTCCCTGCCCTCATGGTGGAAGTTCGTGCCCGCTTTCCACGGCACCTTCCGAGCCTTCTACGAGTACTCCACCGACATCCGTCAGAGCCGCTTCGAAGTGGCCGACGCACGCCTGACCATGGGCGGATATATACTCCCCTGGGCCGACTATTTCATGCAGGTCAACTTCAACTCCCAGGGCAAAATCAAAATCCTCGACGCCTTTGCGCGCGTTTATCCCACTAAGGATGAGTCACTTGCACTCTACATCGGCCAGATGCGCGTGCCCATCAACTACGCCGCCTGCGAGAACCCCTGGGAGTACCACTTCTCCGAAGTGATGCTCACCGAGAAGCTCGCCGGCCTCCGCTCGGTCGGCGTCAAGGCCGGCTACACCTTCCCCCGCAGCACCTTCTACGTCGAAGGAGGACTCTTCAACGCCTCCGACATGGCCGACCATGGCACATGGAACCGCGCCTTCACCTACGCCATCAAAGCCAACTGGCGCCACGAAGGCTTCTGGCCCGAAATCGCATTCCTCTCACGCACCCCCGGAGGCTACGGCGCCGGCACACGCACCAACACCGTCGACGCTTCCCTCGAGTGGCAGTCCGGCCCCTGGTTCGCCGAGGCAGAGTACCTCTATTCCCATTATACCCACGGAACCCACAAGGCCGCCCAGGCCTACGGCATCATGGGCGCCTACACCCTCCACCCGCAGTGGCGCATGGTCAACCGCTGGAGCTTCGAGGGCCGCTTCGACGGCATCACCGACGCCTCCAACGGCCTCTTCGACGCCAACCACAACCTCGCCACAACCATCTATTCCCACCGACGCGTCACCGTCGGCACCACCATGGGCTACCGCTCGCCCAAAGGCCTCATCGTCGACTTCCGCCTCGACTACTACCACTGCTTCTACTCCGACAAATCCGCCCCTGCCGCCGCCACCGACAAATCCAAAATCGTCGCCGGCGCCATCTTCCACTTTTAATATTGAGGGCATGGAGGCGGCGAGCTCCCGCTCGCCACAAACCCGCAACGGCTGGGAGGGGCGGTCTCCAGACCGCCCAACCGCATGTGGGCATTAGGAATCCATGTCTAAAGGACAAAATTTGCTCCGCTCCCACAAAAAAATCACTTTTTCTCTTGCATTTGGCCAATTAATGTTGTATCTTTGCAACACCAAACCAAGAATGCTATATATACAGCCGCGGAGCGGCCTCGTTGTGACCCCGGCAAAAAATTATGCATTGGGCATTATGCATTATGAATTATGCATTATGAATTCCCTTAAACCTTAAACCTAAAACCTAAAACCTTAACTATGACCAACACCCTCAAATTCAAACCCGCGTGGTTCGAAATCCTCAACCGCCACAGCGCCGAAATCCGCGACGCCGTCATCGCCGCCGTCACCGTCTACTTCTACACCGGCGACGAGCCCACATTCACCAACGAAGCCGCCTCCGTAGCCTTCGACTTCATCCGCCATGAAATCGACACCGCCCGCGCCCGGAAAAGAAACCGGGAGGGACGGTCTCCAGACCGTCCAATCCCCGCACCAGACGCACAACCGTCTGATAATCACCCTGTTATAGAGGAACCGAATGTAGGGACGCTCGTTCCGAGCGTCCTAACCCCCGGTCCTACCCAGCCGCCCAAAAACCAGCCACCTAAAACCGCCCCGCGCAAAAGCTCCCGACAGCCCTCGCCGGCAAGCTTTTGCAAAAGGCCGTGCACCAAAAATTAAAAGTCCGAACAAACATCCATCCCCAGCGTAGACTCCTCCGCAAACGAGCGTAAACCCACGAAATAAGGACGCACGTCGGTGCGCCCTTGGAATGGAAGCAGGATGGTGCGTCCCCTGAATTAAACTTTGGAGTAGAGCGAAAATTCGCAACCAAATTCATCCACAAGCTTATTATCGAGTTCGTCTGCCTTCGCGGCCAGGCCCACGATGTTGTTGAGGATGCGCTCGGCCGACTCATTGGTGATATCGGCAAGATGGATGCGGTAGCAGAGGTAAATCTGCCTTCCGTCAACCCCCATCTTGTAAGGATAGAAATCCGTTTCGAGCATATAGTCCAGGACGGGCTCCACGTTTTTCTTCGGCAGCAGGTTTATGGGNGAAATGGCGAACAGGTAATTCCGANNGTNCACGAACAGTNGGANTTCGGAACTTCCGCGGTGGAAAACCCAGGATTCGTAACCATTGCGGGCAAGAACGGGGTTAATGCCCATTCGTGCAATGGCCTCCTCGCAGAATTCGGCCAACGGCGAGAGCTCATGTTCGGCGAGCACCCGCTCATCGAGGTGAGCGCCGCAACTGGGGCAGTACTCCTCTTCGGCGCTGATAAGCTCATCGCAACTATCGCACTGCACGTGGAACTCGTTGCGGTCCAAGCCCTCAATGGCATCCAGGAGTTGGCGCAGAGCTTCGATGCGCACGCCAAAGCCCATATTGTCGGCCGATTCGGAGGCGAACTTGCTGACGGTTACACCGATCACCTCGCCCTTGTCGTTGATAATAGGACCGCCGGAGTTACCCGGATTCACCGGTGCATCAACCTGGATGTAGTACTTGCCGTCCATCAGTTGCCGGGGTGAGGAAAGGGACCCTTCGGTGATAGTGAAAGGCATGCCGAAGGGATAACCGGCCACATGGACCTTCGAACCGATTGCAGGGTCGTCCTCGCCCGCCAGTGCGAACTCGGGCAGATGGCTGAAGTCGGCGTCCACGGCAAGCAGCGCAAGGTCCAGTTCGGGATTTACCGCAACCACGCGTGCCTCGTAGGGGTTGCGTTCGTTGTCGTGGATGGCCACTTTGCGGTAGCCAGCTACAACGTGATAGTTTGTCACAAAGATATCGTGCTGCTTGAGGTAGAAGCAGCTTCCGGACCCGTCGGAATGGGTCACCTTGTATATCAGTTTGTTTATTTCGGGAGTCATAAGGCTTTGAAAATAAGAACGTTGATTACTGACCCATCGCTTTGAGCATTATCATCTGCAGCTCGGTGGCCAGGCGCATATAGGTGGCTGTATCACCGGCCTTGAGGGCTTCTTCCATCTGCTTCTGGATGGCAACAATATGCTCGCCGCTCATGGCCTCGGCCAGCTTCTGATGGGCCGCCATCACATTGGCATGTGCCTGCGCCAGGGCTTCCTCATCTTCCTCTTCTTCAACTTCCTGCCCGAACTCTTCTTCGTCGGCTTCATCGTCCTCTTCCTCGTCTTCCTCAGGAATTGAAAGGTCGCCGTTCATAATCTTGGTGAGTGCTTCGAACATAATGGGAGCTGCTTCCTTCAAAGGCAACGATGCGCTTTCGCGAAGGGCCGAGATGATGACAAATTCAAGCAGCAGAGGAATATTGTTCTCGGCGAGCAGCCGGTAGAAGGCGTAGTACAACCGCACTACTACCTGGTCGTAATCCTTGCGCTGCATTGCTTCTGCAACGCCCTCATGGAGCGACTCGAAGTCTTCCTGAACACTCTGCAGGGTGGCGTGGTCCTTCATAGAAACCATCATTTCCACCGAGTACAGATCCTTGGCCAGGTCTTCCTTGGCCATGTCCATGAGCTTTTTGAGGAAAGCCGTGCCCCGGCCCACAAGCTCCTCCAGCGGGCGCTCGTCGCTCATTGCATCAACAACTTTTTCTACCTCGTTGATGAGCTGACCCTGAGGATTGGCGATGAAACGGAATTGCTGGATTGCACCGTTCACAACCGTCCAGGCATAGATGAAATTACGTTTGGCACAGTACTCAGCCGACGCCTTAAGTGCCTGTTCGCCAACGGCATGCAGGCCTTCGTAGGCCGCGTTCACTTCCGCCGGTGTGTAAGGCGTCACGCGCGGGGTGTAGCAGCGTTCGGTGTGGAAGCGCGTGCACAGCTCATCGTCGTAGCGGTCGCCGATGGCGCAGATGTTGTGAATCACGGCGTGGATTTTGTGAGGATGGGTGTCGGTGATGGGGCAGGAATACTCCATTTTCAGGTAATCACCGCTCTTGACGAAGCGCGCCAGCATCAGGTTGTTGATATTCATCTCCGCCACCTGGCGCAGCATGGCTACCCGGCCGCTCTTGGGCAGTTTGAGGAAGTCGGCGCTGATGTTCAGGACCTCGGGAGTGATGTCGATGTGCACCACGATTGAGCCGTGGGGGATGCTGAAAGAGGTGCCGGTGGAGTTGCCGTAGCGCTTGGCGAAATCGCCGTCAAGGGCATCTACCAGCAACTGCAGGGACTTGAGGTACTGTTGATTCTCAAATGCCTCTACAGCCTCTTCCATCAATTCGCCGTCGGTGTACACCAACTGCGATTCCGCTGCCGGCGGAATGTAGGGAAAGGATTGTTTCATTGAGGAATGCGTTGATTTTTATAGAAAGTATTATTAGTTAAGCCTCACTGAGGCGAAAATTCCAATTCAGTGTGCAAATTTAAGTATTCCCCTGCGAATTTCCTCGCGTTGCATTCAATAATTTATATTCCGCATTGCATTTTGTTTTCAAAAAGAATTGCCGATCGGGCATTGCGCATTGTGCATTTTTTCGTAACTTTGTCCCCGGTAAACCAACACATTTCCGCGCGATGAAAAAGTCCCCGTCACTGCTCGTTACCGCCCTTTCGCTCATAGCAATATCGGTGGTAATGCTCCTGTTCCTGCTCACAGGCTGCAAACCCGAATCCAACAAGCTTGTGATCCTCCACTCCAACGACACCCACTCCCACATCGTCAACGAGGACGGCCTCGGGGGCGCACTCCGCCGCAAAGCCGCCATCGACTCAATCCGTAAGGCCGAACCCAACGTGCTGCTGGTCGACGCCGGCGACGCCGTCCAGGGCTCCCTCTTCTTCTACCTCTACGGGGGCATGGTGGAGCAGGAAATTTTCAACATCCTCGGCGTGGACATCCGCATCCTCGGCAACCATGAGTTCGACAACGGCATCGACTCCGTAGCCTCCACCTGGGCCCTGAGCAATGCCGAAAAAATATCCACCAACTACAACCTCTCCGGCACCCGCCTGGCCGACCAGTTCAAGCCCTACACCATCAAGGAGTTCAACGGCAAGAAAATCGGATTCATCGGCATCAACCTCGACCCCGAGGGCATGATTGCCAAGGGGAACTACGACGGCGTGGAATTCCTCCCCATCGTTGCCAGCGCAAACCTCGCCGCCGAGAAGCTGCGCACCGAGGACAAGGTGGACGCTGTCATCGCCATTTCCCACATCGGCTACAACCCCGCGGGCCTCATCGGCGACTCAATCCTGGCCGTGAACAGCCGCGGCATTGACGTCATCATCGGCGCCCATTCCCACGATAAAATCGACCCCGACACCCCGGAGGGCTACCGTCGCTCGCATATGACCAACCTCGAGGGCAAGCCCATCCTCGTGACGCAGACAGGCAAATATGGCCGCCACCTGGGCAAAATCGAAATCAACCTCGACAGCCTCGGCTCCGCCATGCCCACCTACGAGCTCCTGCCGCTGGACAGCCGCTACGACGCCAACCCCGACCCTGACCTGGCCGACCTCATAGCGCGCTACTCTGTCGGCGTCGACTCGCTGATGAACCACAAAGTGTCCGAAGCTCAGTCCGACCTCTCCGAATCAAGCCCCGAGATGCTCAACTTCTTCGTCGACTTCCTCCTGGCCCAGGGCAAGGCAATGGCTCCGAACGTCGACATCGCCCTGGCCAACAAGGGCGGCCTGCGAATCGCCATTCCCAAAGGCAACGTATCCAAGGGTCAGATTCTCAACCTCTTGCCCTTCGCCAACAAAATTGTGGTGCTCGACATCAAGGGCAAGGACCTCCGCGACGTCCTCGGCGTGATGGCACGCACCGGCGGCAACGGCATCACCGCCAACATGTACGCCGAAATTGACACCACCGGCACCGTCAACCGCCTCGGCGAAGTCAAAATCGACGGCAAACCCCTGGACGACAACCGCACCTACCGCGTGGTCACCATCGACTACCTCGCCAAGGGCGGCGACTATATGGAAGGCCTCACACACGGCGACTGGATTGTGGAATCGTCCGATGTAGTCTACAACGACATGCTCCATTACCTCACCGAAGGCGCCTGGAAAGGCAAACCCTTCGGCGGCGACCCCGGCTACCGCTGGACCCTAACCACCAAAGAACCAAAAGAATAAGAATAAACCCTGAGCGAAGCTCACCTAAACCCATAAACCTGTAAACCCCTAAACACATAAACTCGAGCAAAGCTCGAAATAAACCCATAAACTTGAGCGCAGCTCAATTAATCCCCATGCACAATTACCTTAAAACCTCACTTGCGACCCTCACCCTCGCTCTGGCGGCAACCTTCGGTGCCCAGGCCGTGGTGACCAACGTCGAGAAAGCACGCCGCGCCGAAGCCGACCGCTGGGCCGACTCCGTCTATGCCACCCTCTCCGAGCGCGAGCGCGTGGCTCAGCTTGTATTCCCCAACGCCAACCCCACCGACGGCAAAGGTTCCGAGGCGCTCATCCGCACCCTCGTAGAAAAGAACCAATGCGGTGGCCTGCTCTTCTCCAAAGGCAGCCTGGAGCAGTACGCCACCATGACCAACTACGCGCAGTCGCTGGCCAAGGTGCCCCTGCTGATGACCTTCGACGGTGAGTGGGGCCTGCCCATGCGCATCGCCAACACCCCGCGATTCCCCCACAACATGGCCCTGGGCGCCATCACGAACTACCGTCTGCTCTACGACTACGGCAAGGAGATGGCCCGCGACTGCCGCCTGGTGGGCATCCAGGTAAACTTCGCCCCCGTAGCCGACGTCAACTCCAACCCCGCCAACCCCGTTATCGGCTACCGCTCCTTCGGCGAGGACCCCGAACGCGTAGCCAAGGCCACCGTGGCTTACTCCCTCGGCCTTGAGGACGGCGGCGTGCAGGCCGTTGCAAAACACTGGCCCGGCCATGGCGACACGGACACCGACTCCCACAAGGCCCTGCCGGTGGTGAACCACGACATGGACCGCCTGCGCAACGTCGACTTCGTGCCCTTCCGCGAGTTCACCAACGCCGGATGCTCCGGCATCATGGTGGGCCACATCGCCATTCCCGTGCTTGACCCCTCCGGTGCCCCGGCATCCCTCTCCACCGTCATCAACAGCAAATATCTGCGCGAAGAGCTTGGTTTTGACGGTCTTATCTACACCGACGCCCTCTCCATGAAGGGCGCCATGAACAGCACCGGCGGCCGAAACGTGGCCGTGGCCGCGCTCAAGGCCGGCGCCGACGTGCTCCTGAACGTGCCCAAGTGCGGCGAGGACATCGCTGCCATCATGGCCGCCGTCAAGAGCGGCGAAATCTCCAAGCAGCTCATCGAAGAGCGTTGCAAGCGCGTGCTCCGCTATAAATACTACTTCAACGCCGGAACCAAGGTTAACACCAACATAGCCGAACTCTCCAAGGAGCTCAACACCCCTGAGGCTGAGGCTCTTATCCAGCGCCTGGCAGCCGCTTCAATCACCGTCCTCAACAACAAGGACTCCTTCCTGCCCCTGGACCCCGTTCCGGGCAAGAAGCTCACCGTGGTCAACATAGGCGCCAAGGGCGACAACGACTTCGCCCGCACCGTCCGCCACTATGCCGAGGCCAACGTGCGCTACACCACCGGCGAACTCTTCGGCGCCAAGTCGCTGGAGCAGATCGGCGGCAGCGATGTGGTCATCGCCGCTGTCTACAACGACTCCCCCGCCTCCCAGGCCGCTTTCCGTCAGGTAGTTAAGGCCAACCCCAACACCGTGGGCGTGTTCCTTATCAACCCCTTCAAGATGGCCAAGTTCCGCGAATCCCTCGCCGACCTCAAGGCCATCGTCCTGGCCTATGACGACATTGCGGCCGAACGCGTAAGCGCCGCCGAGGCCATCTTCGCCGGCATCGACGTCAGCGGCAAGCTCCCCGTCAACCTCGCAGGTATCGCCAAGATGGGCGACGGTGCTACCTACCCCAAGACCCGCCTGGGCTACACTTCACCTGTGGCCGAAGGAATGGCCGCATGGCTACCCGACTCCATCAACGCCCTGGTGCA
>WFLX010114839.1_pt1 | contig 24076 bp, 15 predicted proteins | sample 4967041 | NCBI WGS metagenome assembly WFLX01 (sample SAMN12857096, study PRJNA449069) | gut metagenome | isolation source: stool from male and female vole | host: Microtus ochrogaster | place: USA:Florida | collected 2017
GAGTATAACATTTATGGTGAGAGCCATGGAATATTGCTTGGAGGCAACTTCGCTGTGCTTAACGGACTTGGCGGTACTCCTTATGATATTATGAAAGAAAGTCTGAATAGGGATGTCATTCTTTTTCTTGAGGACGTTTCGGAACCGATCTATGCCGTTGAACGGATGCTTTACCGTCTGCATCTTCAGGGAGTGCTTGGAGCGGTGAAAGGAATTTTATTTGGTCAGTTCACAGATTGGAAAAGTGACAGAAATCATGATACGATGTATGATATGATTAAGTCATGGCTCACGGAATGGGGAATCAGCTGCCCTGTTGCTTTTGATTTTCCTGTTGGACATAATGAACGAAATGTTCCGTTGATAGAGGGAGGTAGGGCAAGTGTGAAGATCAATGCATCCGGTGTAAAATTTTCGCAATTTTAAGCTTTAAGCATTGGATTTTTGCCGAGGGACGTACATGTTCTCAGTAATTTTGGATTGTCGGGGCTTTAATTTAGTGTTATATGTGGTGCAATAAATTGATTGTCAATAACTAATTAGTATTTGCATATTTTCATCAAATGAAGAAAAATAGATAAAATAATAAGGTAATTGAATAGGTTGAAGGATTTTTGAAGAAATGTGTGATAAATTCGTGAGAATTTGTTATATTTGCAATCGAAGCAGGTCTTCGTGTTGTCCGGTTCCCAATTCCGTTTTGATGTTTTCGGGCAAATGATTGTGTTGAGTTCCGATTTTGGAATTAGACAGATAGGACGAATGGTTATGATAGAGAAAGAATGATAAGAATATGATAGAATTTACATTGCAAGGAGTCAGTATGCCCGACATTGATATGCGGCGCGTATCGGCGTGGATAGAACAGGTGGCATCGTCTCATTCCCGAATAGTGGGAAATCTTAATTATCTCTTTGTGGATGATGATGCGATATTGATTGCCAACCGTCAATTCGTGAATCATGATTATTATACAGATATTATAACCTTTGACTATTCGAGAGGAAACAAGATTGGTGGGGACATTATGATCTCGGTAGATACAGTTGCCACGAATGCCGAAAAATTCGGAGTTCCCTATTCGAGAGAGTTGCTTAGGGTCATAATTCATGGAGTGCTTCATCTCGTGGGTATCAACGACAAAGGTCCCGGTGAAAGAGAGATAATGGAACAAGCTGAGAATGAGGCTCTTCGAATTTGGGATGAAATCTAATTAATATCGTGTTTAATTTGATCAGCTAAGAAATTGCGATAAAGCATAGGATGTTTTGGAAAATAAGGAGATTGATGTAATTGAAGGAATCAGAAGAGTATTTTATATTAGAGCATAGAAATCATGCGATTTGAATATGATGTGATAGTGGTCGGCGCAGGGCATGCCGGATGTGAGGCAGCAGTTGCGTCTGCACGATTAGGATGCAGTACACTACTTATTACAGCGGATATGAACCGCGTTGCACAGATGTCGTGTAATCCGGCCGTCGGTGGTATAGCGAAGGGCCAGATAGTGCGAGAAATCGATGCATTGGGGGGAATGATGGGCATAATAGCAGACAAGACAGCAATCCAGTTCCGCATGCTCAACAGGAGCAAGGGCCCGGCAGTTTGGTCGCCACGAGTGCAGTCTGACCGCACGAGATTTATTGATGAGTGGCGCAAGACTCTCGACGAAACAGAAAATCTATTCCTCTTTCAAGATATGGTTGTCAAGCTACTATTTGAATCAGCGGAAGAGGGTAGTGGTAAGCAAAAGGTCTGCGGAGTAGAGACAGCTCTTGGAATCACTTTCAAATCGAAAAAGACAATCCTGACAGCCGGCACATTTCTAAATGGGTTGATGCATTTCGGCCGTACGCAGATTGAGGGAGGCCGGATTTCAGAAGCATCATCGCATGGACTTTCCGATCAGTTGCGGGAAATAGGTGTCAATGTAGGCAGGATGAAGACTGGGACACCGGCAAGAATTGACGGTGGCACCATAGATTATGATTTTGTCACTGTCCAGTCGGGAGATGATGAGATTTTGTTTGATGGAAGTGTCAAGAGAGACTTTCATAAATTTTCCTATCTTCCGAATGTGAAACGAGAATTGCAACCGCGAGACTGCTATATCGTGCATACAAGTCCGGAGGTTCATAAGACACTACATGATAATCTTGCAGATTCTCCTTTATATAATGGACAGATAAAAAGCATAGGTCCGCGTTATTGTCCGTCGATAGAGACGAAGATAGTGACGTTTGCTGACAAGGATAGCCATCAGTTATTTCTTGAACCGGAAGGAGTGAACACACATGAATTCTATATAAATGGTTTTTCGAGTTCCCTGCCTTGGCAAGTACAGGTGGAGGCATTGACAAAGATTCCGGCGTTGAAGAATGTTCAATTCTATCGACCCNGTTACGCCATAGAGTATGACTTCTTTGATCCAACCCANTTGTTTCACTCGCTTGAGTCTAAATTGGCGGGGAATCTATATTTGGCGNGTCAGGTANATGGTACAACCGGCTATGAGGAGGCAGGAGCGCAGGGTCTTATTGCCGGTATCAATGCCGCACGATCCGCCCAAGGACTCGAACCTGTGATATTGGGGAGAGACCAGGCCTATATCGGAGTTCTGATTGACGATCTTGTAACCAAAGGCGTTGATGAGCCATACCGTATGTTTACGAGTCGTGCGGAATTCCGCATCCTACTACGTCAGGATGACGCAGATTTGCGTCTTACTCCTCTTGGACATGAAATAGGACTTGCGTCTGAATTCCGATATGAGAAAATGCAGTCGAAATATTCGGAGCGAGCATCGCTTGTGGAGTGGTGTGAGAATACCTCTGTAAGACCTTCAGATGAACTTCAGGATTATCTTGAGGCAGTCGGCACCGGGAGACTTACAGGACGCGTGAAAATAGCCGATTTGCTACGTCGCCCTCAACTGAATTTCGAGAAACTGCTACCGATGCTTCCTGAACTCAGAAGCCGTTGCGAGGAAGTGGAAGCGGAGAGGAGAGATGAAATCATTGAGTCAGCCGAGATACTTATCAAGTATCAGGGATATATAGACAGGGAACGGGAGTCAGCTGAAAGGATGAAAAGGTTGGAGAAAGTTAAGATTCCGGACGCGATGAATTTTGAAGATCTGTCTGCTCTCTCTACCGAGGCCCGTCAGAAACTCACACGGATCCGTCCGGCAACGATAGGGCAAGCTTCGAGAATTCCCGGAGTGTCTCCTTCGGATATCAATGTCCTGCTTGTGTTGCTTAGGAATTAGGCGGCATTTTAGTTCAAGATCCAATGAGACTAATGAGGCAAATGGTGTTGATGTGGTGTTGATGAGGTCTATGAGGTGACTTAGAATAAATGATTGAAAAAGGGTGTGTTATAAGACAAATGTTTCACGTGAAACATTTNGGNCGATTGGGAAAGGGTAGANATTATGGGGTGAATGNAGAGTAAAAATTGCGATTTAATCGAAAAATTTGAAATTATTAATTAACAAATAAGAAAANTGAAGATTGAAGAATTGAAGGGTCTCATCAGGGATGTGCCTGATTTCCCATCGGTGGGGANTATTNTTAGAGATTTGACAACNATGNTAAAGGANGGAGCGGCTCTGAAGGTTACAGGAGATGCCCTTGCGGATCTATATAAAGATAAGGGCGTGACTAAAGTCGTGGGTATTGAATCACGCGGATTCATCGGAGGATCTATACTTGCAGATCGTCTTGGAGCAGGCTTTGTGCCGGCACGTAAGCCGGGAAAACTTCCTTCTGTGACAGTGAAGGCATCTTACGCAAAGGAATATGGTGTTGACACCATCGAGTTGCACAGTGATGCTATCACATCTGATGATGTAGTGGTGATTCATGACGATCTGCTTGCTACCGGCGGAACCATGAACGCATGTTGCCAGCTTGTAAAGTCGATGAATCCGAAAAAAATCTATGTTAACTTTATTGTAGAACTTACAGAACTAAACGGTCGGGATCATCTTCCAAAGGACGTGGAGGTGACATCGTTGTTTAAGTATTGAGGTTGGTCATTTCTCGTTTCCCGCAATCTATTTCCTGTTTTCGGTTGGCGGGAAGCTAATTGGGGAGATGTAGGATAGATGACAGAGGAGAGAGGCAAAATAAGAAGATAATGGCTGAAGAGCATTTGCTGGCAGGAGCCGGCAGAGACATAAATGAGCATGGCGGCTTCAATCTTGAGATATCATCGGACAGAACGCCCGATGATATACGCCATAACCGACCGGGGGAGAAGCTTCGTGAGAAGATTCTCTCCTTGCCGGACTTGCCCGGAGTCTACATGTATCTCGACAATACGGGCACTGTGATTTATGTGGGGAAAGCGAAGCGACTAAAGCGAAGGGTTTCTTCATATTTTAACCGGCAGCATGAAATCAGAAGAACTAATCTTCTCGTAAGGTCGATAGTGGACATGCGATTCATTGTGGTTCACTCCGAGGAGGATGCCCTTCATCTGGAGAGCGCGATGATCAAGGAATACCAGCCTCGCTATAACGTACTGCTAAAGGATGACAAGTCATATCCTTGGATAGTGGTGACCAAAGAGGAATTTCCACGGGTGTTCATGACGCGGGAAAAGGGTCTCGGCGCAAAATACTACGGGCCCTATTCAAATGTGCAGTCGGCGAAGGTAGTGCTTCAGCTTATCAGAGATATTTTCCCTTTACGCAGCTGTCGCCATTCGCTCGATGAAAAGGGAATTGCCAGGGGTAAGTATTCTCTTTGTCTCGACTATCACATCAAGAAATGCGGCGGCCCATGCAGGGGATTCATCAACCGTGACCAATATGATGAATATGTGAAGAGAGTACGCGCCATCTTAAGGGGAGAAACCGTAGAGCTTGAGAAATATCTTCTTGGAGAAATGGAGCGTCTTAGTGAGGAGTGGAAATTTGAACAGGCTCAGGAGGTGAAGGAGAAATATGAGGCTGTGAAGCGCTATAATATCAAAAGCATCGTTGCCAAGACCGAGGCTGCCGACCTTGATATATTCGGCTTTGTGGCGAGCGACGATGAAGATGATGCGGTGATCAACTTCATGCATCTCCATAACGGTGCGGTTATTCAGAGCATCAATCTTGAATACAAGAGATGTTCGGCATCATCAAAAGAGGAACTACTTTCGATGGCAATAGCAGAAGTGGAACGCAGGTTCGAGCGGAAATTTTCCGATGTAATCGTACCTTTTCTGCCCGACGTGGAATTCGGTGATATTAAGTTTACGATTCCTCAGCGAGGCGATCTTAAGAAGGTGCTTGAGGTGGCCATAAAGAATGCTACGCAATATCTGAAAGATAAGGAGAAGCAGGCAGAGGCACTTGACCCGGAGAGGAGTGTCGAGAAACTTATGGAAACGATGAAGAAAGATTTTCACCTTGAAGTGCAGCCAAGACATATAGAATGTTTCGACAACTCGAATATACAGGGTACAAACCCCGTGGCAAGTTGCGTGGTTTTTAAAAACGGAAAGCCGTCGAAAAAAGATTATCGCCATTTCATAATCAAGACCGTAGTAGGTGCGGATGACTTTGCTTCGATGAAAGAGGTGCTTCACCGTCGCTATACACGAATGATGGCTGAAGGAGAAAAATTGCCCGACATGGTAGTTGTGGATGGGGGCAAGGGGCAGTTGAGTGCAGCTGTGGAAGCTTTCGATGAGATGGGCATAAGGGGAGAGGTGGCTCTGGTGGGTATAGCAAAGAGACTTGAAGAGATATATTTCCCCGGAGATTCGCTACCTCTCTACATCAACAAGACAAGCCCAAGCCTGAGAGTTATCCAAGCCATGCGCGACGAAGCACACCGTTTTGGTATAACTCATCATCGCGACAGACGTTCAAAAGGGCAGACAGTGAGCGAACTTGACAGTATCAAAGGTATTGGCCCGGCTACTAAGACATTGCTAATCAAAAGTTTTAAAAGTGTGAAACGTATTAAGGAAGCTACCCTTGACGATTTGATTACAGTAGTGGGAAAATCTAAAGGGGGAATTATATATTCGCATTTTCATCAGACAGATGCGTAGGAATACGGAAAATTATTATTAACTTTGCAAAATGGGAGGGACTTTGGGAACGAAAAGCAAGAGAAAAGACAGAAATAAAAAGTATGGAGCCCATAATAGAACCAGTGGATAGAGCTTCGATAGAGAGCGAATTGACTCCAGAACGTTTTCTACGGCACACGAATAAAGGCGACAATCATCTATATGTTGTCGATGCTCACTGTGCACCCCACACCATGCGTGAGATAGGCAGGCTTCGTGAATTGGCATTCCGGCAGGCAGGCGGGGGGACAGGCAAAGGTTGCGACATCGATGAGTTTGACACCATGCAGAATCCATGTCAGCAGTTGATAGTTTGGGATCCGGAGGCACGGGAAATTCTCGGCGGCTACCGATTCATAACCGGTGACAAGATATCTGTGATAGATGGCGTGCCCAGGATAGCAACGTCTCATCTCTTCAATTTTTCAGAAAAATTTCTTAGGGAAATCTTACCCGATACGCTTGAACTCGGACGGTCGTTTGTTTCTGTCGGCTACCAGAGCAGCAAGGCCGGAGCAAAGGCGCTTTTTGCCCTTGACAATCTATGGGACGGGCTCGGAGCGCTTACAGTGGTCTATCCTCATATAAAATATCTGTTCGGTAAGGTGACGATGTATCCGGCATTCGGACGAAGAAACCTTGACCTGATCCTTGGATTTCTTAACAAGCATTTTCCTGATCCCGATGGTCTGGTCAGTCCGATCAGGCCAATAGAGACCAAGGCGATGTCGGCAGAAATACAGGATGAACTATCAGGCTCAACCTATAAAGAAGACTACAAGATTCTAAATAGACTGATCAGGGAGCAGGGGCTCAATATCCCACCGCTGGTTAATGCATATATGAGTCTATCGCCGACGATGCGCATGTTTGGCACAGCAGTGAACTCCGAGTTCGGAGAGGTTGAGGAGAGTGGAATATTCCTCACTATATCTGAAATAGTAGATGAGAAAAAGGAAAGACATATAGAAACGTATAAGGAGGAAATCGGAAATGAATAAGGTACTGGTGACCGGGGCAGACGGTTTTATAGGCTCCCATCTGACAGAGGCGCTCCTTTCAGCAGGATGCGAAGTCCGGGCTCTTGCACAATACAATTCCTTCAACAACTGGGGATGGCTTGAAGATGTGCATCATCCGGGACTTGAGGTTGTGACGGGCGATGTCCGCGACCCCAATTATTGCCGGCATATCGTGAAAGGTGTCGACACTGTGTTTCACCTTGCAGCCCTCATTGCGATTCCCTACAGTTATGTGGCACCGGATTCGTATATAGACACGAATGTGAAGGGAACTCTCAATATTTGCCAGGCAGTCAGGGATGAAGGAATAGGGCGGCTGTTGGTGACCTCCACCTCAGAGGTGTATGGAACGGCCCGTTATGTTCCGATAGATGAAAACCATCCAAAGCAACCGCAGTCGCCATATTCGGCCTCGAAAATAGGGGCAGATGCAATAGCGATGAGTTTTCACAACGCCTTTGAGACTCCGGTGACCATAGTCAGGCCATTCAACACTTATGGTCCGCGACAATCTGCACGAGCCATCATTCCCACTATCATCACCCAGATAGCATCGGGTATGAGGGAAATAAAAGTCGGAGATCTTACACCGACAAGAGATTTCAACTTTGTTGAAGACACTGCCGCAGGATTCATAGCACTTGCCAAGTGTGAAGATGCCATAGGCAAGGAAGTGAACATAGCGACAGGAAAAGAGGTTACTATGGCGGAGACATTGCAGACAATAGCAAGGTTGATGGATGCAGATGTGGAATGGGTTACAGATCCCCAGCGTCTGCGTCCAAGCGGAAGCGAAGTATTCCGGCTTCTGGGCGACAACCGTCTGATCACTTCATTGACTGGTTGGCGTCCTCGTTTCAGTCTTGAAGAAGGGCTAAGGAAGACAATCGGATGGTTTACGGATGCGTCAAATCTAAAGAAATACAAATCAGGAATCTATAATATATGAAGAAGATAAACATCATGATGCTCGGAGGAGCGCGTCGTGTATCAATGGCAGAGCTGTTCAAACGAAGCGGCGAGCGAATAGGCCGTGAGGTGAACATTATCAGCTATGAACTCATGGAGCAGGTGCCTATTGCATTGGTTGGTAAGGTAATAGTCGGTCTTCGTTGGAGCGATCCAAACGTAGTTGCAGATATTGTAAAGGTTGCCAAGGAATATGAGATCGACATAATTCTTCCGTTTGTTGACGGTGCAATAGAGATAGCGTCGAAAGTGCGCCAGCACCTACCGGGTGTATTTGTTCCGGTGGGCGATTTTGAGACGAGCCGCACGATGTTTGACAAGGTGGAGGCTGCCAAGGCATTTGAGAAGGCAGGGATTCCGATTCCAAAGACCTATACAGCCATCAATGCGAAGATGCCGGCAATAGCAAAACCCCGCAAGGGTTCGGCATCGCGAGGGATAAAGATTTTCCATACCCTCGACGAACTAATGCAACTAAACAATCTGAGCGATTATCTCGTTCAGGAATATCTTGAGAACAGAGATGAGTACACTGTGGACTGCTACGTATCGCAAAGCGGAGAGATACTTACTGTGGTGCCAAGGGTGCGTCTCGAGGTTATGGGGGGCGAGGTGACCCGCACTATCACATGCCGCAACAACACTCTCGACAAACTTAGCCGTCGGGTTATTGAGACATTCAATCTCAGAGGCCCCGTAACGCTTCAGTTCCTTCACGATCTCGACAGGAACCGCTACCTGCTGATGGAGGTCAATCCCAGGCTTGGAGGGGGAGTTGTATGTTCGATCTATGCAGGCGCGCCAATAACCGATTATATCATAGATGAGTCGCGGGGGATAACGCTTCAGCCATGCGACGACTGGGCTTACAACACTCTGATGGCACGCTATCAGAAAGAGGCGATCTTCTACGAGTCGTGATTACACGGTTTCAACAGCGGCGGCTTAGATGCAGATGTATGATTTTTATGAAAAAAGTTGCAAGTTTAACGTAATTTATGTAACTTTGATTCCAAATATCGTCAGATTTGTATGAACATATAGATTGAGATGAACGTATATAATTTATAACCCGAATTTTAGTTAGTTTTTATACACATGATCATGAAAAAAACATTAGTTTATGTATCAATGGGAGCAATCGCCCTGACATTGGGTTCCTGCTCCAAGAAGGTGGGTGATTTCGCATCCGAGTATTTCACCACAAATCCGACTCCGCTTGAGACAGTAGGCGAGACAGTGCCGGCCACAATTTCAGGAACAGTTCCTGCCAAGTTCATGCCGAAGAATGCGGTAGTGACCGTAACCCCGGTCCTTGTATGGGACGGCGGTGAGGCTTCCAGCTCACAGGTTACATTCCAGGGAGAAAACGCACGTGCAAACGGACAGGTGATTTCCTACAGCGACGGAGGTCCGGTTACAATTCCGTTTAATGTGAAATATCAGCCAGAGATGGTCAACAGCGACCTTTATCTTGACTTTAAGGTTAATCAGGGAAACAAGGACTATGTTCTTCCTCGTGTCAAGGTTGGCTATGGTGTGATTGCAACCTCTACCCTTACCGACATTGCAGTTCTTGAGCCTGCGGCTTCTGCAAGCAATTTCGAGCGCATCATCAAGGAACAGTATAGCGCAGAAATCAAGTTCCTCATCAACCAGGCAAACATCCGTGCAAACCAGATCAAAGCAGCAGACTACGTAGATCTCAACAACGAGCTTCTTGCAGCTAACGCAGCTCCCAATATGGAAATCGCAGGTGTGAATGTTCACTCTTATGCTTCTCCTGACGGTACAATGGCATTCAACACAGCACTTGCCGAGAAGCGTGAGGTCAACACTGTAGACTATATGCGCAACCAGCTCAAGAAAGATAAGATCACTGAATTCGGTGAACTCACTTCTGAATTCACTCCGGAAGACTGGGAAGGTTTCCAGCAGCTCGTAGAGAAGAGCAATATCCAGGACAAGAATCTTATCCTGAGCGTTCTTAAAATGTATAAGGATCCGGAACAGCGCGAAAGAGAAATCCGTAACATGTCGGCTGTATTCAATGAACTCGCTGATCAGATCCTCCCGCAGCTCCGTTACTCAAAGATCGTTGCTACAGTCAATGTAATCGGCAAGAGCGATGCAGAACTCCTCACACTGATCGAATCATCACCTAACGAGCTCAACATTGAAGAGATTCTCTACACAGCTACACTCGTTGACGACAACAAGCGCAAGGCTGCTATCTATGCAACAGCAACCCAGCTCTTCCCGAACGACTACCGCACATGGAATAACCTTGGTGCAACCCAGTTCAGCCTCGGCAACTATGATGCAGCTTCAAATGCACTCGCTAAGGCTGCTCAGCTCGCACCCAACAACAAGGAAGTTGAGCTCAACCAGGGCCTTATCGCACTCGCAAACAAGGACATGAGCAAGGCTAAGGATCTCATCGGCGGAGCAGCCGGCGTTCCTGAGGCAGCAGCAGCACTCGGCGTTCTCTATATCGGCGAAGGTCAGGTTTCAAACGCAGTCAACAGCTTGAGCGGAGTAAAGAACAACAACGCAGCACTTGCACAGATTCTTTCAAAAGACTACAGCGCAGCTAAGAACACACTTGCAGGTATTCAGAACCCCAATGCAAACACCTACTATCTTGCAGCTATCGTAGGTGCACGCACCAACAATGAGAATATGGTTCTCACTAACCTCCGCGAAGCTATCAAGCTTGACAACAGCATGCTCGCAAAGGCACAGAAGGACCTTGAATTCGCAAGCTACAATCTTGGCGGACTCTAATTAAAGGATGAAATAACGTCGATGACAAAAATTGACGCTTGAAAATATTATCCGACCTTAAGGGCGTGGGCCGTGACAGGCCCACGCCCTACCAATACTCAACATTCTATCGAAATGGTTTTAAAATACGACTATCTTGTGATCGGCTCGGGAGTTGCCGGAATGAGTTTTGCCTTGAAAGTTGCTTCACCGCAACATCGCGTGGCAATAATATGCAAGACAACTCTTGAAGAAGCCAATACATTTTTTGCACAGGGAGGAGTGGCAAGTGTCACCAATCTTGCGGTGGACGATTTTGACAAGCATATACACGACACGATGGTGGCGGGTGACTGGCTGTCAGACCGTGATGCAGTGGAGAAAGTTGTTAAAAATGCCCCTTCGCAGATAAATGAACTGCTAAAGTGGGGTGTAGACTTCGATAAGAAGGAAGACGGAACGTTTGATCTTCATAGAGAGGGTGGACATTCGGAATTCCGTATCCTTCATCACGCCGACAACACAGGAGCAGCCATTCAGGAATCACTGATAGAACGGATAAAGGAGAATCCAGATATCGACATATACGAGCATAGTTTTGCTGTGGAGATCATCACCCAGCATCATTTAGGAAAGATCGTTACCCGACGCACTCCAGACATCACATGCTACGGAGCATACGTGCTTGATGAGAAGACAGAAAAAGTCAATACATTCCTTGCTAAAGTGACAGTTATGGCGACCGGAGGTGTCGGAGCATGCTACACCACCACCACCAACCCCTTGACGGCAACAGGCGACGGGATAGCGATGGTCTACCGTGCGAAGGGAACAGTCAGCGACATGGAATTCATACAGTTTCATCCCACCGCTCTATATCATCCGGGCGACCGCCCCAGTTTCCTTATCACGGAAGCTATGCGTGGCTACGGGGCTGTATTAAAGACCACAGATGGAAAGGAATTCATGCATAAATACGATTCCCGTCTTTCACTTGCACCACGCGACATAGTGGCCNGCGCGATAGATTCAGAGNTGAAACTGACCGGTACTGATCATGTATGTNTCGACGTCACCCACNAGGATCNGGAGGAGACAAAGAAACATTTCCCGAATATCTACGAGAAATGNCTGTCGCTTGGAATAGATATCACCAAGGAAATGATACCGGTTGCACCGGCAGCACACTATCTTTGCGGCGGCATCAAGGTCGACCTTGACGGGCAGTCGAGCATCGACCGCCTCTATGCCATAGGAGAATGCTCATGCACTGGACTTCACGGCGGCAACCGTCTGGCATCAAATTCGCTCATAGAGGCGGTGGTCTATGCTGATGCTGCCGCCAAGCACTCGCTTGACAGAATAGATGGCATTGATTTCAGGACCGACGTGCCGGAATGGAACGACGAAGGCACGACCCATACTGAAGAGATGGTGCTTATCACGCAGTCGGAGAAGGAAGTTAACCAGATCATGGGTTATTACGTGGGAATAGTTAGGAGCAACTTGCGTCTTGACCGCGCATGGAACCGTCTTGACATATTATATCAGGAGACAGAGAAACTATTTAAGGAAAGCAAGCCAACGCGTGCTCTCTGCGAGCTAAGAAACATTATCAACATCGGCTATCTCATAATGCGCCAGGCACGTGAACGAAAGGAGAGCCGAGGACTTCATTTCACTGTAGATTATCCTCATCCGGAGCTGGATAACGAACCATGAGGTTGAGAACAGTGTTAAGACTCTAAAGATTAATAGAAAATTCCGTATGAAAAGGATTATACTGCCATTGTTGGCATTGATTATCGTGTGGCCTGGAGCAGACGCCAAAAAAAGCCACGACATGTCGCTCCAGCGCAATCTTAAGACTTTCAATTCTATGGTGAAAGTGTTGGAGGATAATTATGTAGACTCAATCAGAATAGACGAGGCGTTCAATGCGGCGTCGCGCGCTATGCTGAACACTGTAGATCCTTACACGGAATATTATACGCCTGAAGACCGCGATGCCTTGATGAAAATGACCACCGGTGAGTATGCCGGGATAGGCAGCTACATCACTGAATATGAAGGCTATGTATGTATATCGCAACCTATGGAGGGGAGCCCTTCTGCCAATGCAGGTCTAATGCCGGGCGACAAGATAGTGAAAGTCGACACAGTGGCAACCAAGGGATTGAAGAGCGATGCAGTGTCAAAGTTACTTAAAGGTACACCCGGGACGGATGTATATATCGAGGTTATACGCCCGTATGTGGCAGATTCATTGAAGAAGTTCACTGTCACGAGAGAGAAAGTAGCGGAGAAATCAGTGCCATATTTCGGCATGGTCAGTCCAACGACAGGCTATATAAGGCTCACGAGCTACATAATGAAGTCGGCGGAAGAAGTTTCTGCAGCCCTTGACACCCTAAAGAAAAATCCGGGATTCTCTCAACTTATCCTCGATCTCCGTGGCAATGGAGGAGGTCTGGTCGAGAGTGCCATAGATATATTAGGAAACTTTCTGCCCAAGGGCACGCAGGTGCTCCGCACCAGTGGCAATGGAAAGGAGCGAATCTACAAGACGACTCACAATCCAAGATTCCCGGATATCCCGCTTGTGGTGCTTACCGACGGGGGCACTGCATCAGCCTCGGAAATCACGGCAGGTGCACTTCAGGATCTTGACAGGGCAGTTCTCGTAGGCAGCCGAAGCTATGGAAAGGGTCTTGTGCAGTCCACATTCCAGCTGCCGCATGATGCAGTGCTGAAAGTCACTGTGTCGAAATATTACATACCGTCGGGACGTCTTATACAGGCACTCGATTACTCACGTCGCAATCCGGATGGAAGTGTAGCACGTACCCCGGATTCCCTGACCAACGTCTACTATACTTCAAGAGGACGTGAGGTGCGCGACGGCGGTGGCTTGCAACCAGACTCCGTGGTTAAGAACAATATTTATTCAGACGTGCTCTACAATCTGGTGACGAAAAACAAGATATTTGATTTTGCCAACAAATACAGGGCTGAGCATCCTGAAGCAATTTCTCTCGATGAATTCGTAATAAATGATGATGTCTATGCCCAGTTCACTGAGTTTGTAACCGGGAGCGGCATGAAATATGACACCTCATTTGATGCCTTGATCAAGGAAATCAGGAAGCAAGCAGATGAGCAAGGATATATGACCGGTGAAAACGACTCTACGCTTAAGGTGCTTGAGAAGTCGCTGGGCAGTGATCTATCACGAGATCTCGAATTCAAAAAGAAAGAAATCAAGGACTATCTTGCAGAAGAGATTGCCACCCGCTACTATGGCGAGCGTGGTCGTTTGGCTGTGGAGGTCAAGACTGATCCTGTGGTTGAGAAAGCAATCGAGATAATCGAATCGCCAGTCTATGATGCGATATTAAGAGGCAACCCCTCATCGGATAAAGGAACTCAGGCAACGAAGAAAGGAAAAGGCAAATGAGCGGCATGATGACGCTTGGGGAAGCAGCATCGTTATTCGCAACAACGCCCAGGCAGGAAGCTCTTAGGAAACTTATCGACGACCGCAAGATCTCTCGCGTGTCGCTGACAGGACTTAAGGGTTCGTCGGCCGCTATGCTTCTCGGTAAGCTTTCCAATTGCAAGAGACCGATGGTGATAGTGGCTGATGATGCGGATAGTGCCGGATATCTATACCATGACCTTTCAAGGGTGGCGGAATGTGAAGTGGGATTTTTCCCTTCCGGCTACAAACGGCATATAAAGTATGGACGCATCGACGCCCCTCAGCAGATTCTTAGAGCAGAGACTCTGGACGGGTGGCGCAATAAACGTCTGGGATTGGTAGTCACCTATCCGGATGCCCTTGCGGAGCGGGTGCCTTTGAGGGAAGAACTTGAGAGAAACACACTTCATCTCTCTACGACGAAAAGGGCAGATATTGGCAAGATAGAGGATAGGCTTGAGGAAATGGGTTTCCGACACGTTGATTACGTCTACGAACCGGGTCAATTTGCCCGCAGAGGATCGATTCTCGACGTTTTTTCCTATTCAAATGAACTTCCCTACCGCATAGACTTTTTTGACGATGAAATCGACTCTATACGTAGCTTCAATGTGGAGACTCAGTTGTCGGAGCAGCGTCTTGGAGAAGTGTCGATCGTACCTGCCTCCGCAGCAGAGGGGAAGGGGGAACATGGAGTATCGTTGCTCGAATTCATCGGAAAAGAGACGGTGCTATTTGTTGCCGATACAAAAGTTTTGGAAGCCACGGTCAGGGACATTGCATCGCAGCATTACTCCGAATCAGCAGCCATAGCTGAGGAAGGGGATTCCCAGGCAATGGATAAGGTGGTTGATGCGGAAGATTTTGTGATGAGGCTTGCCGGTTTCAGGATATTTGAGTTCGGGATGACGGCAAGCGTGTCGGGAGCAGATGCAGTGCTGTCGTTCGACACCTCTCCGCAGGCTCTCTACCATAAGAATTTCGATATTATTTCGGAATCCTTCATCAAGATGACATCGGAGGGTTACCGACTTCTCATACTTAGCGATTCTGCCTATCAAGGAGAACGCCTGAAGGAGATATTTGCAGACAGGGGCGACAATATTCAGTTTACTCCGGTAGCCCAGACAATTCATGCAGGGTTTGTTGACCACGAGAGGAGAATATGCTTCTTCACCGATCACCAGATCTTCGACCGTTTTCATAAATACAGTCTTAAATCAGACAGGGCGCGAAGCGGGAAACTTGCTCTCTCGCTCAAGGAGTTGAACCAGATAGAGATTGGTGACTATATAGTGCATATAGACCATGGCATAGGGAAATTTGCAGGCCTTATCAAAACCGATACCAACGGACGACCCCAGGAGATGATCAAGCTTCTCTATCAGAACGACGATATGGTGCTAGTGTCGATTCATTCTCTCCATAAGCTGTCGAAATACAGGGGCAAGGAGGGAGTGCCGCCAAAGATCAACAAACTTGGCTCAGGGGCATGGAACCGCGTCAAGGACCGCACTAAGAGCAAGATGAAGGATATAGCCCGCGACCTCATAAAACTCTATGCGGCGCGTCGCGAGGAAAAGGGCTTTGCATTCTCTCCTGATTCATATCTGCAGCATGAGCTTGAAGCAAGCTTTATCTATGAGGATACTCCCGACCAGCTCAAGGCGACCCAAGCAATAAAGGCTGACATGGAGAGCGCACGCCCCATGGACAGGCTTGTCTGCGGCGACGTAGGATTCGGGAAGACAGAACTTGCCATACGCGCGGCTTTCAAGGCAGCAACAGATTCGAAGCAGACAGCAGTGCTGGTGCCGACGACGGTGCTTGCCATGCAGCACTACCGCACATTCAAGCAGCGCCTCAAAGATCTTCCGGTCAGGGTAGAATTCCTTTCGAGGGCAAAGAAACCAAAGGAGGTGAAGCAAATACTTGCTGATCTGGAGGCCGGAAAAGTTGATATACTGATTGGTACTCATAAGTTGATTGGGAAGAGTGTCAAATTCAAGGATCTCGGACTGCTCATAGTCGACGAGGAACAGAAATTCGGAGTTGCAGTGAAGGAAAAACTGAAACAGATGAAGGTGAATGTGGATACACTCACCATGAGCGCAACCCCAATTCCTCGCACACTGCAGTTCTCTTTGATGGGTGCAAGAGACCTTAGTTCGCTCAATACGCCACCAGCCAACAGGCATCCCGTAGTTACGACTGTGGCATCGCTCGACGACGACATGGTCAGGGAGGCAGTGAACTTTGAACTTTCGCGCAACGGGCAGTTATTTGTAATCTCCAACCGTATAGAAAATCTTAATGTGCTCGAGAATATGCTCCATCGTCTTGTTCCGGACGCAAGGGTTGTCAAGGCGCACGGACAGATGGCCCCGGAGCAGCTTGAGAAGGCTATTCTGGACTTTGCGGCACATGACTATGACATACTTCTTTCCACGACCATCGTTGAAAACGGAGTGGACATGCCGAACGTGAACACCATAATAGTTAATAATGCGCAGAATTTCGGCCTGTCGGAACTTCATCAACTTCGCGGGCGCGTAGGGCGCAGCGACAGGAAAGCGTTCTGCTATTTCATGGTTCCGGCAGGAATTACGCTGACGCCTGTTGCGAGAAGAAGGCTTCAGGCCATAGAGAGTTTCAGTGATCTTGGAAGTGGCATCCACATCGCTATGCAGGATCTTGACATACGTGGTGCCGGAAATCTCTTAGGTGCGGAACAGTCCGGATTCATCGCAGATCTGGGCTATGAGACATATCAGAAGATACTGAAGGAGTCGGTGCTTGAACTGAAGACGGAAGAATTTGCCGATACTTTTGCCGATGTTTCAAAAGGTGAGGAGGAATTTGTGGCCGACTGTGCGATAGAGAGTGACCTTGAACTGAGATTGCCGCCATTATATGTGCCGCAGGAGAGTGAGCGTATATCGCTCTATCAAGAGCTCGACAATATGGAGAATGAGGAACAGATAGAAGAGTTCCGCACTCAGTTGAAAGACAGATTCGGAGCGATTCCTGCAACCACGGAGGAGCTGATAAAGGTTGTGCCTTTGAGAATGGTTGCAAAACGCCTTGGAATCGAGCGCCTGACACTCAAAGGCGGAAAGATGTATATGTATTTTGTAGGTGAGGAAAACGCAGCGTATTACCAGTCGGCGGCTTTCGGACGCATGCTCGCATGGCTTCAGTTGGATCCTAAGCGCACTAAGCTAAGAGACGTCAACGGAAAGCGCTCATTTCTTGTCTCCGACGTACCGACGGTGTCGGAAGCCCTATCTATATTGGAAACCATACGCTCGCTGCCTTCCTTGTGAGAGCGGATGTTTGAGTGTTTCTTAAAGAAAATATAAAGAAAACAAGATTGCTATGAATGTGGATTGTGTCACAGGCAAATTTGCAAGAATATTTGCAAGCCTTGTCATGTTGTTGCCTTGTATCATCCCGGTTTATGGAGATAACAGCGTCAGTCGTTCCCTTTCAGACAGTGTGGTGCCGAAGGGGCGTATCATGTTGATAGGCAAGGGGCTATCCAATAGCGCAGATGACAAGACAGATATATGGTTTGATCTGATAAGTTCGGAACCCTTCATTATATATAAGGTTGAATGGATCAATGTGGATTCCGTCAGAGAAACGTTGCAGCCTTTTTATCTCGAGGCCAACAATACAGATGGGAAGGCAACCGCGTGGCACATTAATCTTGAGTTCCCGTTCACAAGCAGCTTTGGCCAATATGATCAGTTGAAAATCCACACCGATAAAGGAATTATAAGACAGTTCACCAGTTCAGAAGGCCAATATGAACATGAGATAAGGAATCTTAAGAAAAACCATGATGAATATGTTGCGGAATCCAAAAGGTCGGTGCATAATATCCGCATCGTAGCCGCAATATTGCTTGCCTTTATCATCGTCGGCGGGGGATTTGTCTTCATCATGTTGCGCAGGCGATTGGCAAAAAGAAGGATGGAAATCGAGGAACTATCGCTCATGATAGAGGAGCGGTCGGAAACCAATCTCGCCCTGCGTAGAAAAGTAAATGAATTGTACAAAAGCCGTCTTGACACCCTCAATATGCTTTGCAACGGCTATTTCGACAATAACGAGTCGGAAAAGATGAAGGAAGTATTCTATAAGGACGTGGAGAAACAAATCCTTGCTCTTAGAGACAACAAGAGTGTGGAGGCACTTGAGGACATAGTCAATGAATATCTCGACAATACCATGCTTCGGATCAGGGAGCAGATTCCGGAGCTTACACTAAACGACCTGAAATTCCTTACATACATATATGCGGGATTTTCCCCACGTGCCGTCTGCATCTTCATGAACATAAAGATCAAGACCTTCTATAACCGCCGCAATATGCTTAAAGAGCGTATTCTTGAGTCGGATGCTCCTGACCGGGAGATTTTAGTTTCCAAAATGTTCCGCTAACTGCCTGATAATTAATATAGGGACAATTAAAATATTCCTTGTTTTGATTATCAATTAATTATCTATTGCGAAAAGGACAAAAAGGGTATTCCCTTATTTGTAAAGATACTGTTTCGGGGTGTAATTTTGCATTCCGTAAGCCACGGCTTGCGAATTTTAATCAATGCAAAAATTACAGATATGAAACACTCCGCTAAAATTTTTTCTGCCGGGAAATTCAGGAAACACTCCCATTCAATCATGCTGATCACAATAGCATGGCTTATGATTATTCCGGGACTTAATGTTTATGCAGACACATTCAATATTTCAGCAAGAGTCTGCGACGAGACCACCGGTTTCGATATCAAGGACGGCAACTACCGTCTTCTTGAAATGCCGGACTCTGCGATCATAGCCGAGGGCAAGACTATGACAAGCTGGTTGAGTGGCAGTACGGGCAATTTTAAGGAAACAATCTTACCGGATTTCACAATACGCAATATTGAGGGAGGAAAGAAGTATATCCTTGAGATAACAGCCGACAGATATGAACCTCTCTATGTGGATATAGACATATCCAAGCTGGGCAAGAGGGAGGGTACCCTCAATCTGGGGCATCTTGATCTTAAGAAGGCACATCGGCTCGAAGAAGTGACAGTCACTGCCACAAAACTGAAATTCTACAATAAAGGGGATACGGTCATATATAATGCAGACGCTTTCAAACTTGCGGAAGGTAGCATGCTCGATGCGCTCATAGCACAATTACCGGGAGCAGAACTTACCGAAAACGGCCAGATTTTCGTAGAGGGACGCCTGATAGAGAGCCTTCTTCTCAATAGCAAGGATTTTTTCAAAGGAAATAACAAGGTCATGCTCGAAAACTTAGGGGCATATACCGTGAAGAATATAGCTGTCTACGACCGTCAGAGAGAAGAGGACAAGGTGATGGGAAAGAATTATGGCAAGACGAGCCTTACGATGGACGTGCGGCTTAAGAAAGAATATCAGATGGGTCTGATATTGAATGCGGAAGCGGGCTATGGCATTAAAGATAAGTTTCTTGGCAGGCTGTTCGGCCTATGGTATAACTACAGGGCACGTGTGGGTTTCTACGGGAATGCCAACAACACGAGCAACTTGTCGCAACCAAAAGAGAAGGGGACATCAGCCATGCCTTCAGCGAAGTCGCGTGAGATAACAACTTATGCGGGGGGCATTGACTACGAGGTCTCTATACCAAGATCCCCATTGTCGTTTTCGGGGAATGCCAATGCCACCTACAGTAGCACCAAGAGTGATGTGCGAACTTACACAACAAATTTTCTGCCCGGTGGCGACACTTATGGATATTCATTCAAAAACAGTTTGATAAAGTCATTGAAACTTTCTACCGAACACAGTGCTAAAGCGTATGCCGACACCTGGAACTGGGAGATTAACCCGAAATTCAATTATGTCAGGAATAATGCTGAATCCAGACAGATATCAGCTACATTTAACCGTGAATGGGACGATGTAGACCGCGATTTCATCGAAAAAATTTATTCAGGCGAAACAAATCAGGTACTGACTTCTATAATCAATCGGAGTATAAAGGATGAGGAATCTCATGGTAACAAAGCGTTGCTCGACATCCAGACGGAGGGGAAAAACAAGGTGAATTCCACAGATGCCATCACATATCATGCAGCATACACCTATCAGAAGAAACACAACAAAGAAGATGAACTTCTCAAAATCAACTACGACGATAATCCGGCGCCGGCACTCAACGATAGGAGACGTTATTACACTACACCTGACTTCAACTGGCATGTGGAGGGAGGCTTAGGTTACATTCTGGCACTCTCACGAAGTCTGTTTGCAGAGATTTCTTACACGTATCAGCACCGATACAGCCATACTGCGTCGGAACTTTACAGGGAAGAAGACTACATAATGGGGCAGGTAGGTGGAAATCTCAGTCATTATGCTCCGTCGGCAATCAACAGACAAGGCATCCTCGACGTAGACAATAGTTTTGACAGCCGTTACCGGGAGGAGAAGAACGACATAAATCTAAATTTCACCTATAACGTCAAATGCCTAAGGCTTTATGCCGAGCTGCCACTGTCAATTCGTAGGCAGAGTCTGCATTACCTCCGGGGAGATGTGGATGCAACACTGAAGCGGACAAAGTATTTCGCCGGAGACTGCGACCTAAGCGCCAATATCTATCTTGGGGAATCCAAACCTATATGGATCTATGCCGGCTACACAAGGACTGTTACATCTCCCGATATGGTGGACATGGTGGATTTTACTAATACGCTTGACCCATTGAATATTAGACAAGGCAATCCGAATCTCAAGGATGCGGATTCAGAAAACATGCGTGTGTATTACAATCAAGTTTTGAATAAATCGCGCAATATGCGCCATGATTATGGAATTAATGCCACCATCTACAGAAATAGTCTTGCTTATGGTTATACATACAACCGCACAACGGGTGTGAAGAGCGGTAAGATGTATAATGTGATGGGAAATGCCAGGTATTCCATATTTCAGAATTTCAGTACAGACTTTGCGAGCGGAAACTGTATGAATATTAAGAATAACACCACCCTAAGCTATAACCGAAGTGCCGACATGCTTAGTTCGGATGCTGCATTGCCAACAAAGAATATAGTTAATGACTATGGGATCTCGGAGACTGTTTCTCTCGGTTACAATCGTTCATGGTTTAGTGCGAGGGGAGAGGCAAAAGTGAATTGGAAACGCTTTACAAGCCATCAGACGGGATTTATTCCGTTTAATGCGTGGAATATGAGTTATTCGCTCATCGGAAATATCAATTTGTCGTCAAAAATTTCAATCAACACAGATTTCAACATTTATGCAAGGCGTGGCTACACAGAGGCATCATTAAACACCAATAATTATGTATGGAATGCCCGTCTTACCTATAAACTTATGAAAGGCAATATGCTGCTTATGCTTGATGGATTTGATATCCTGCATAATCTAAGCAATGTACATTATTCCGTAAATGCGCAGGCAAGAACTGAGACATACTCCGGTGTTGTGCCGAGTTATTGCATGCTTCATGTTCAATGGAAGTTTAATAAAGCTCCTAAGATTAAATGAAGCATAAAGCACAATTGAGGTTTGATAAATTTTGGAGAAATATAATAATCAGAGGGTGTGTCAAAATGAACTGCGCCCCAAAAGTTTTGTGTCCAACTTTTGGGGTGCAGTTCAGAAGCTGAAAAATGCTTACTTTTTCAGTGTCCACCTTAATTTACAGAAAATTTTGTTAAATTTGCATCTTGTTGATGTTATAAAGGATATGAAGATAAGAATAAAAAATATGGTTTGCCGGCATTGTGTGGCTAAGGTTGCAGAGATCACATCCGGGATTCCTGAGCTGAATCTGCTCGGGGTTGAGTTGGGGGCAGTGACAGTGGAAGGTAGTCCTGCGGATGATGTAATTGATAGGTTCGACAACGAGCTACGCAAGGAAGGGTTTGAGGTTATCCATTCAAGGGAGGAAACCATTGTGTCTGAAATAAAGTCCAAACTGATAGAATTATCCCGGAATAGCGAAGGCTCACGAGCAGACACAGCTTCAATTCTCGAGGATTTCTTGCACATGTCTTACCGCAATTTATCGAGGATTTTTGCATCAGTAGAGGGGAGGACAATAGAGAATTATTTCACTGCATTGCGGATTGAGCGAATCAAGGAATTGCTTCTTGACGGACAAATGCCGCTGGGGGAGATTGCTTTTATAACGGGATTCTCTTCGGTGCCTCACCTAAGCACCCGCTTCAAGCAGGCAACAGGAATGACCCCCACGCAGTTTAAGGAAATGGGAATACGAAAGCCTTTGGCGGAAATATAACGGATTGGCAGGAATATATAACGATTTCTTTGCTTTTCATAGTAATTTTGCAATGAATTATAAAATTAATGGCAAAATTACTATGAATTTTCTTGATTCCCTTTTATATATGCTCAATGAGATGTCGCCCTACATATTGTTAGGATTTCTCATTGCAGGCGTGCTTCATGCGTTCGTATCGCGTGAGACATTTGCCCGTCATCTATCAGGCAAATCGTTCGGCTCAGTGGTGAAAGCAACTTTGATCGGAGTCCCACTTCCCTTGTGTTCATGCGGAGTGCTTCCTACAGCGATAGCGATGCGCAGAAACGGAGCCTCCAGGGCAGCATCGTCGGCATTTCTCATCTCCACACCACAGACCGGAGTTGACTCGATAGCTGCCACATGGTCGCTTCTTGGTCCTGCATTTGCCATAATGCGTCCGATAGCGGCATTGGTCACAGCATTGGCCGGAGGAGCTGCTGTTGGTGCAACTGAAAAGGATTCGGAAGAGAAAGAAAGCTGCAGCATCTCTGCAGATGCTTCTGATGAAAGGCCATCAACATTTGTAGGGAAGGTCGTTGCATCATTGCGCTACGGATTCGTCGACCTTGTTGGAAGCATAGGCCTATGGCTTACGGTAGGACTCGTTATTGCGGCTTTGATCACAGTCTATGTGCCGGCTGATTTCTTTTCAGTGCTTGGCAACAAGCCAATAGTGTCGATGATCATCGCCCTTGTCGTGGCTATTCCAATGTATGTGTGTGCCACCGGCTCTATTCCAATCGCTCTTTCGCTCATACTGAAGGGCCTTTCGCCGGGAACTGCGTTTGTATTGCTGATGGCAGGGCCGGCTGCCAACTTTGCCTCGTTCACATTAATATCACGTGAGATGGGGAAACGCGCAGCATTCGTATATCTCGGTTCCATAATATTGGGAGCAATGGCAATGGGTCTCGCAATTGATTATCTTTTGCCTGCACATTGGTTTGCTGTCGGTAGCGACGCGGTCATGCACGGTGCATGCCATCATGAGTTCAGCACATTCTCCACGATATGCTCCGCCATACTTGCCGGATTGCTTATATATTCGCTAATACGCAGATTTTATAATCCCAAAACAAATAACCATACAGATATGACACAGGAATATATCATCACGGGGATGAACTGTCCCCATTGCCAGAATGCCGTGAAGAAGGCTATCGCAGCAGTAGAAGGGGTAGACGCAGTAGAGGTAGACCTTCATGCAGGACTTGCAACCGTAGACGGAACTGTCGATAATGCAGCAGTGATCAACGCTGTTCATGCANCAGGCTTCGAGNCCCGTTGCAAATGATCATCTCGGAGAGAATCGGAGCCNNGAGTANAATATCGNCATTGATGCNTCCGATTTTTCAANNTANAGCCNGTGAAGCAGAGNATTATTTTCCGNCCTNTGCTTCATTATTTTTATTTNCATTC
>WFLX010395457.1_pt1 | contig 24040 bp, 16 predicted proteins | sample 4967041 | NCBI WGS metagenome assembly WFLX01 (sample SAMN12857096, study PRJNA449069) | gut metagenome | isolation source: stool from male and female vole | host: Microtus ochrogaster | place: USA:Florida | collected 2017
CTACACGCGCAGCAATGGAAGAACTTGCAACAGCAATAGCTGGAGATGGCAAAATTTCAGATTAATATCTTAGGTTGCGGTTCGGCAACCCCTACGGTAAGGCATAATCCGTCCTGCCAGGTAATAGATTTCCGTGACAGGCTCTTTATGATTGATTGCGGAGAGGGTGCTCAAGTGCAAATGCGTCGAATGAAATTGCGTTTCCAGCGCCTCTCGCATATATTTATCAGCCATCTGCATGGTGACCACTGTTTCGGTTTGCCCGGGCTATTGTGTACTATGGCTCTTCATGAGAAAGGTGGGAAGATTACTGTGTGCATGCCGCAGCAGGGACTTGAGCTATTCAGAAGTTTCGTGAACTATTTTTGCAAGGAGACTCCTTATNANATAGAGTTTATGCCTGTTCCTGCAGAGGGTGGCGTGGTGTATGAGGACCATGCGCTAACCGTGGAGGCATTTCCATTGTATCACCGTGTGCCGTGCTACGGATACATTTTTCGCGAGAAAGCCAAACCGCGTCATCTTAACGGTGAAATAGTAAAGTTTTACGACATTCCTGTATACCGGCTTAATGATATTAAAAATGGTGCAGACTATATTACTCCATCCGGTGAGTTGATACCCAATGAGCGTTTGACTACAGCACCAGACCCAGCGATAAGTTATGCTTATTGTTCAGATACGGTTTTTGATCATAGGGTAGCGGAGGCAGTGCGTGGNGTTGATGTGATATACCATGAATCAACTTACGCAGANGATAATATTGCAAAGGCTCTTGAACGCGGNCATTCCACNGCACGCCAGGCAGCAATAATAGCAAGGGAAGCTGGAGTGAAGCAGCTTATAATTGGGCATTATTCAAAGCGGTACACAGATGTAGAAGTAATGCTCCGCGAAGCTAAAGAGGAATTTGACTGCGTGGTTGCAGCTGATGAGGGACTTAGGATTGAGCTGCTATGACTGATGACGAACAATTCATGCGTATTGCCCTTGATGAGGCAATGCATGCAGAGGATAGCGGTGAGGTGCCTATCGGCGCGGTAATTGTGTGCGAAAGTCGTGTAATAGGTCGTGGGCACAACCTTACCGAGACACTCAATGATGTAACGGCACATGCTGAAATGCAAGCTATTACAGCGGCAGCCGAAGCAACCGGCGGTAAATACCTTAGCAAATGTACATTATATGTGACTGTAGAACCATGCCTGATGTGTGCCGGTGCTATAGGTTGGAGCCAAATAAAAAGAATAGTCTATGGGGCGTCTGATTCCAAACGCGGATACTCGACATATACTCCCATGCCTTTTCACCCCAAAGCAACTGTTACAAGCGGAGTGCTTGAGCCTGAATGCTCAGCCTTAATAAAAAACTTCTTTGCAAAGAAGCGTAGATAATATCGAATCAGTCTTTTCCGGTGATTATTTTTTTGATGTCGTGAAGCTTATTCAGTGCCGCCATCGGAGTGAGATTGTTGATATCGGTGCTTATAATCTCATTCCTGATTTGTGACAGCACAGGGTCATCGAGCTGGAAGAAGGTCATCTGCATCTGGCCACTGCCTTGAGTGATATTTTCAAGGGTCTTTTCTATCATTTCCTTGTTTTCCTTGCGATTCGCTCCCTCAAGTTGTGAGAGCACTTTGGTTGCCCTGTCAACAATTGTACGCGGCATGCCGGCGAGNTTTGCCACATGAATGCCGAAACTATGTTCGCTTCCGCCTCGTGCAAGTTTGCGCAGAAAGACAATTTTACCACCAATCTCACTGACGGAGACATTATAATTGACCACCCGTTTGAAATTTTTCTCCATTTCGTTGAGTTCGTGGTAGTGCGTGGCAAATAGAGTNTTTGGATGCATATCGCCATANTCATGGATATGTTCAACAATTGCCCATGCNATTGAGATGCCGTCGTAGGTGGATGTGCCTCTACCCAGTTCATCAAAAAGAATCAGNGAGCGTTGGCTCATGTTGTTAAGGATTGATGCAGCCTCGGTCATCTCTACCATAAAGGTACTTTCACCGAGAGAAATGTTATCACTCGCGCCTACACGCGTGAATATTTTGTCCACAACTCCTATTTTAGCGCTTTGCGCTGCTACAAAGCAACCAATCTGCGCCAGTAGTACATTGAGCGCAGTCTGGCGCAGCAATGCTGATTTACCAGACATGTTGGGTCCGGTAATCATCATTATCTGTGTTCCGTTATTTGATAATTTGACAGTATTTGCAATATAAGGTTCANNCGGAGGAAGCTGTTTNTCAATGACAGGGTGACGTCCCTCTATGATTTCAATGTCGAGTGAATCATCTACTACCGGTCTGTTGTATTTGTTTTCCAACGATACGCGGGTAAATGATAACATGACATCAAGACGCGCAACCTGAACGGCATTCTGCTGTATAGCATGTATATATTTTGCAATTGTAGCAGTGAGTTCAGAATATATCCGTGATTCGATAACAGCAATACGTTCCTGTGCGCCCAATATCTTTTCCTCGTATTCTTTGAGTTCCTCGGTAATGTACCTTTCAGCATTTACAAGGGTCTGCTTGCGAATCCATTCCGGGGGGACTTTGCTTTTATGTGTGTTGGTGACCTCTATATAGTAGCCAAATACATTATTGTATCCGATTTTCAGACTCGGAATCTCGGTTGCCGCGCTTTCACGCGCCTGCACCTTCATGAGATAATCTTTTCCTGAAAAAGCTATTTCCCGGAGTTCATCAAGTTCTTTGTCAACTCCGGCTTTTATTACCGGTCCACGCCCAAGTGCTATAGGCGCATCATCAACTATGGTTGTTTCAATCGCCTTTGCAGCATCGGCACAAGGATTTAGTTTTTGTCCTATTGCTTCAACTCCGGCGTTATCCGCCAGTTCACAAATTTCCTTGATAGGCTTTATGGCTTTTAAGGCATTGCGTAGCTGTACAAGTTCGCGAGGCGATACCCTGCCAACGCCGACTTTTGACACCAGACGTTCCATGTCACCCACCTGCTCCAGCCAGCTTTTAAGTTCCTCCCTCTCCTCCGGTTTGCGGAAGAAATATTCAACTACATCAAGGCGGCGGTTGATTTCTGCCGGGTCTTTCAGCGGGAAGAGCATCCACCTGCGCAGAAGCCTCGCACCCATCGGACTGATAGTGCGGTCTATTACATCAATAAGGCTCTTGCCTTCATCTCCCATGCTTTCTACAAGCTCAAGGTTGCGGACAGTGAACTTGTCAAGGCGAACATAATGGTCCTCCTCAATACGGGCAAGTGATGATATGTGACCAATCTGGGTGTGTTGTGTAATGTCAAGATAATGCAGTATCGCGCCGGCTGCAACAATCGCCGAAGGCATATTATGGATACCAAATCCTTTCAGGCTTCCGGTTTCAAACTGACGGAGCAGCCTTTCAGTAGCAGCTTCATTTGTGAAAATCCAATCATCGAGACCTGAAATAAGGCATCTGGTGTTTACAAAAAGTTCATCAAATTTCCTTTTCTTGTCATTTTCAACAAGCACCTCTTTGGGACCGAAATTGACAAGCAACTTTTCAATGTACTCAGCTTTGCCCTCAGCAGTGAGAAATTCTCCAGTGGATATGTCAAGGAATGCCACTCCAACAGGTCCGTTGCCAATATGGACGGCAGCGAGGAAGTTATTGCGCTTATGGTCAAGGATGTTGTCGTTAATACTGACCCCAGGAGTCACCAATTCGGTTATTCCTCTCTTAACCAGCTTCTTTGTTAGTTTCGGGTCTTCGAGTTGCTCGCATATAGCAACTCGTTTTCCGGCGCGCACGAGTTTTGGCAGATATGTGTCAAGTGCGTGGTGTGGAAATCCGGCAANTTCTACTNNTGCNNCATANCCGTTTGCNCGCTTTGTAAGCNTGATGCCCAAAATCNCNGATGCAGTNATAGCNTCATNACTGNANGTTTCNNAGAAATCCCCGNCACGGAAAAGCAANACTGNGTNCGGATGCTTTTCTTTCATCTCGAAGTATTGCTTCATCAGCGGAGTCTCCACTATCTTTTTTGCCATATCAAGTCTGATTTAAAGAGGTAGTTGCCGTAGGTTTATTCGTCAATAGAGTAATTGAGGAAGTCCACAAACGGTTTTACTGTGCGGAACATTTCTGCCGCTTTCAGAGGCCAATCCTTGTCCTCATAGAATTTTTTGCCACATGGGGCAAAACGTCCGTAATCCTTGCGGCGGAGTAGTTCCGCACAAGGATGGTTCCTGTCCCAGCCTTTAGGCACAGTTTTAAGTGTTTCTCCGACNCACACCGGGAAATTCTTTTGAAGNTCAGGATTATTTATGATATCNGTGAATTCCNNGATATTGTCAACAATGGCATGGCGAAGTTTTTTCANTNTATCCGGTTCCNGGCACCAGATGNCTGCGTANAGACCGTCGTCCNGCACCCCGCGGATTCCGGTTTCAATGTAGAATCCTGCCCGGTGAGTCTTGCGTCCCCAGGGTGATACCGCAGCTGAGAAATAAACCTTGTACGGTGTTTTGTCGGGGCTGAAGCGGGTATCACGATATATACGGTATGCGCTTCCTTTTGCCGTTTGTCCCGCAAGTGCCGGTTCCCATGCGGTCATAGCGGCAATCATGCGGTCTATATCTTCAAGCCATTGTGCCCTCAACTCCTCATACTCCTGTTTGTGCTGTGCAAACCAGGGTCGGTTGTTGTTATGCTTTAGTTCTTCAAAAAAGGAACAGAGTTTGTCAATATATGTCATAGTCAATCTATTTTGCGGATAAATACCAANCCATGGGAGTCATCCGCATTTTTACCCCACTGGCTTACAACAACAGTGAACGGTGTGCCCGCCTCGAATGAATCAACGCTGAAAGAATATTGTACAGGCTTATCGGTAAGCANATTATTTGCCTCNACCTCTGCAATCTTCTCATTACGTTTGTATAGGGCGAGTTTCCCNAGATATATTGTGGCTTTTCCTTTTGTGGGGATAAATGTGATNTCATATTTTCCATTGCCGGAAATTTTGCCGGTTGCATCAATCTGCCAGGGGCTNTCTTTAGGCTGAATCTGCAATGGATTCCATTCTGCGGCAAGTTTACCGTATTCCTTGTAGGCAGAATAATCCGGCGCGAAATAGATCGGGAGGGACATTTTCTTTCCGTCTACAACTGTAATAGCATGGAAATCTTCTTTTGATGGAGCGGTGACTGGCTTGCCATCGTAAAGAGGGGAGTGGACAGTGGGGTAGGTACCGTCTGTTGTATAACGAATTTGTGAACCGGGGACTGAGGGAATCAGAGTAAATGTCATGCCACCATCGGTTTCTGCCATCGATGCTATTTCCGGTTCGGGTATGCGGTACACAGCACCTTTATTATCCAGTTTTGCATAATGGTTTGCGAGTCGTGATTTGAAATCATTGAAGTCGCGCTTGGATTCCTTGCCCCATGCTACTTCGGCAACAGCCATAAGGCGAGGGAAGGTGAGATAGTCGACATAATTCTCTGAGCGGTTTTCATTTAGCAACGGAAGTTCCTGGAGAACGGTACCGTGTATAAACTGGTCGCTCCACAGGCATCCCTGAACGCCAAGCACGGTTGACGAGTCACTATAATCGTTAACCGGCATGGAGTAGCATTTTTCAAGCGAAATCGGGGGCATCCAGGTAGCAGATTTTATTTCGCCAGGTGTAGAACTCTCAGGGAAGTCAAGGTACATGTGGGTTGCCGNGGTGAGAATTGCNTTGTGCCCATCNGGAACAGCGAGGGTAGAGTCGTNTACATCATGCCATATAAGTGCCACCACAGGGGTATCAACTTTTNCTCTGGTTATAATCTCTTCCCAACCAATGACAGTGCGGTTCTTTTCCGCCATCATTTTAGCAACTTCATTTGTCAGCCATCCCTGAAGTTCCGATGCCTTAGTAAGTCCCTCTTTCTTCATAAGCGCCTGGCAATCAGGGCAACTTTCCCACCGGGTATACACTGCCTCATCTCCACCTATATTAATATAGTGCGAAGGGAAGAGCTCTACTGTTTCATCAAGAATGTCACGTAGGAACTGCATGGAACTCTCCTTGCCAACGCAAAGCAAGTCGCGGCTGATAAAGTGCTGGCGAGGAAGCTCGTGTTGCAATCCTGTGCATGATAGCCACGGGTAAGCGACAATTGCTGATAATATGTGTGCCGGAAATTCAATTTCCGGAATGATTTCCACATTGCGTAGCCGTCCATATTCAACTATCTCCTTGATATCATCCTGAGTATAGTAACCGCCANGCTTGTTGTGTTCAGGACCGGCGTATGCCNNAACCTCTGNCAGGCGGGNGTACTTTTTGCTCTCAAGCCTCCANCCAGAGTCGTCGATGAGGTGGAACTGGANCNTGTTGAGNTTGTACATCGCCATCATGTCGATGTAATGCTTCACATAGTCNNTGTCATGGAANTATCGTGCGNCATCAAGCATCATNCCTCGCCAAGGACGCTCTGGGGCATCGCTGACGCTCACACATGGTGCTTCCCATTCAACTCCTTTAACAGGGTGTGCTGAATAAACCTGCTCTGGGAAGAGCTGCAACAAAGACTGTATGCCATAGAAAATGCCTGCGGCATCCGCCCCGGTCACTGTCACACCTTTTGTTGTAACGTCAAGGGTATAACCTTCGGCTTTTTTCACTTTGTCCGGATTGATACTGAGGGTAATTGTGGCATTTCCCTTTTTTACCGGAAGTTCCATGCCGGTGGAGGCATCGAGAATGCCTTTCAAGTATTCGGCATACTCTTTGGTTGCCTCGCCAGTATATCCTATGGAGGTTGCTTTTGACAATCTGAATACCCCGGAATGCTCGACGAGTGATTCAGGAGCAGGGATGATTGACACTTTCGCCGACCCGGTGAAGGGTGCAAAGCCGATGATTGCAGCAGCTGCAATAGCAAATAATTTGCGTGATATTTTCATGGGATTGCTGTTTTTATATTTAAAGTGCAAAGATAGTCAAAAAAGACAGGCAAGCGGTCAGTGCGAAAAATGTTTTGGAAACGTTAAAGATTTTTTTCTTTAATCGTTGGATTGATGGTTAATTTAATTTACTTTTGCAGAAAGTATAACCTTGGATAATTCCAAATAACCGAAAAATAAATCTAAATTTCATTATCACTATGTGGTTAACATCCTCATCTATAGGAAGGAAGCTTGTGATGGCTATCACCGGAGCATGCCTTGTCCTATTCGTAACGTTTCACTGTCTGATGAACGGTGTTGCGCTCTTCTGGCCTCAGGGCTACAACGCGGTGTGTGAATTTCTCGGTGCAAACTGGTATGCCCTGGTTGCAACAGTCGGTCTTGCCGCCCTGTTTGTAATCCATATCATTTATGCAGTGTGGCTCACCCTTCAGAACCGTAAGGCTCGCGGCGCAGACCGCTATGCAGTCACCTCACGTCCTCCTCAGGTAGAGTGGGCGAGCAAGAACATGCTTGTTCTCGGCATCGTAGTTCTTGCCTTCCTCGTAGTTCACCTCATCCAGTTCTGGGCAAAGATGCAGCTTGCAGAAATCCTCGATTGCGAGTATGAAACAGGTTGCGGCGTTCCCGTTCCTCCGGCTGCAGGTACCCTCTTTATCCAGATCGCTTTCTCACAGGTTTGGACTCCTATCGTTTACATCATCGGTTTCGTTGCCCTCTGGTTCCACATGAACCACGGTTTCTGGTCAATGTTCCAGAGCGCTGGCTGGGATAACGATGTTTGGATTAAGCGCCTCAAATGCATCGGTTGCTGGTGGACCACTATCGTAGTGGGTCTTTTCATCGCTCAGGCTATCGTGTTCACTGTACGCGCAAACCGTCATGATGCTTTCAAGACACAGCTTAACGAATATTACGACTGGAAATCGGCTGCACACGCATTGGATACCGACGTATTCAATGGTGGCGAACCTTTCAGCAAGCCTGCTGCATGCGGAGCTGAGGAGTGCACCAATGCCCACAATTGCGCGGATTGCGACCAGCAGAGTTCTGATTGCAATGCATGCCCCGAGGCTAAAGGCCATTGCGAAAAAGCAGAGTGTGAAAACAATACTAACGAATAATTCAACACAATCACAGATATGGCAGACTTAAAAAGTGTAGAGGGAATGATTGATTCTACCCCTATAATGAAGGATTACGCCGACATCGAATCCTCCAAGCTCCCCGAATATCAGATTGACTCCAAGGTGCCCGAGGGCCCCCTCGCTGAAAAGTGGACCAACTACAAGGCTCATCAGAAACTTGTCAATCCCGCCAACAAGCGCAATCTTGATGTGATTGTGGTAGGAACCGGTCTTGCAGGTGCATCAGCGGCTTCAACTCTTGCCGAGCTCGGCTTCAATGTGTCTAACTTCTGCATTCAGGATAGCCCCCGCCGTGCTCACTCTATCGCAGCACAGGGCGGTATCAACGCAGCTAAGGACTACCAGAATGACGGTGACTCTGTTTACCGCCTGTTCTACGACACAGTAAAAGGTGGTGACTTCCGCAGCCGTGAAGCAAACGTTTACCGTCTTGCAGAGGTTTCAAACAATATTATCGACCAGTGCGTGCAGCAGGGTGTTCCTTTTGCTCGTGNATACGGCGGNCTCCTTGCAAACCGTTCATTCGGCGGGTGCTNAGGTGANCCGTACATTCTNTGCTAAAGGTCAGACAGGACAGCAGCTCCTTCTCGGTGCATACGCTTCACTCAACCGCCAGATTCAGAAGGGTCAGGTTAAGTCTTATAACCGCCGCGAGATGCTTGACCTTGTTATCATTGACGGTCGTGCACGCGGTATTATCGTACGCAACCTCGTAACAGGCGAACTTGAGCGCTACGCAGCACATGCAGTTGTGCTTGCAACCGGTGGTTATGGACGCACATTCTTCCTTTCCACCAATGCTATGGGTTGCAACGGTTCTGCTGCTATCCAGGCGTTCAAGAAAGGTGCTTATCTGTCAAACCTCGCTTTCACCCAGATTCACCCCACATGTATCCCTGTTCACGGTGAGGACCAGTCCAAGCTCACACTTATGAGCGAATCTCTCCGTAATGACGGACGTATCTGGGTTCCCAAAAAGAAAGAAGATGCTGAAGCAATCCGCGCAGGCAAAAAGCGTCCTACCGATATTCCTGATGAGGATCGTGACTTCTATCTGGAGCGCCGTTATCCCGCTTTCGGTAACCTTTGCCCCCGTGACATCGCCAGCCGTGCGGCAAAAGAGCGTTGCGATGCAGGCTATGGCGNAGGTACAGGCAATGCGNTTNACCTCGACTTCAAATATGCAATCGACCGTCTCGGTGCTGATGTGGTTCGTGACCGCTATGGCAACCTATTCGATATGTATCAGATGATTTCTGATGACAATCCTTATGAGNCTCCTATGATGATCTTCCCTGCAAGCCACTACACANTGGGTGGTATCTGGGTTGACTATGAACTCCAGACTTCTATCAAGGGTCTCTTCGCTATCGGTGAATGTAACTTCTCTGACCACGGCGCTAACCGCCTCGGTGCTTCTGCTCTTATGCAGGGTCTTGCTGACGGATACTTCGTGCTTCCCTACACAATGCAGAACTACCTTAGCGACCAGATCAAGGTGCCTCACTTCACAACAGATACTCCTGAGTTTGACAAAGCCCAGAAGGATGTTGAAGAGCGTATCGCAAAACTCATGGCTATCAAGGGCACAAAGAGCCCCGATGAAATCCACAAACGTCTCGGTCATGTCATGTGGAACCTCGTAGGCATGGGTCGTACACTCCAGAGCCTTGTGAAAGCTATTGACGAACTTGAGGATGTACGCAAAGAATTCTATACCGATCTCCGTATCGTTGGACGTGCTGATGACCTCAACACCGAGCTTGAAAAAGCTCTCCGTCTTGAGGACTTCCTCGTTATGGCTAAGATGATGGCTATCGACGCTCTCCATCGCAATGAAAGCTGTGGCGCTCACTTCCGTGAAGAGTACCAGACTGCTGACGGTGAGGCTAAGCGTGATGACGAGCACTATATGTATGTGAGCTGCTGGAAGTATACCGGCGACAATGAGAAGCCAGTTCTACTGAAAGAGCCTCTCAAGTACGAAGCTATCCAGGTGCAGACACGAAACTATAAGTCATATACTTTAAACCACGGGGTTATGCTGCCGGGCTACCGTTGGCAGGACCTACCAAATAACAAATCATATCAAATGGAAACAACAATCAGCGTAAATCTGAAAATTTGGCGTCAACGTGGTCCTAAAGAGAAAGGCCAGTTCGCCACATATCACCTTGACAACGTGTCGACAGGCAGCAGCTTCCTTGAAATGCTCGACATGCTCAACCAGCAGCTTGTTGAAAAAGGTGAGGAGCCTGTAGTGTTTGACAGCGACTGCCGTGAAGGTATCTGCGGTATGTGCTCGCTCTATATCCACGGTCATCCCCACGGACCGGTACAGGGCATCACAACCTGCCAGCTCCACATGCGCAAGTTCAAAGATGGTGACACAATCACCATTGAACCCTGGCGTTCAGCTGCTTTCCCGGTTATCCGCGACCTCATGGTTAACCGTAACGCATTTGACCAGATTCAGCAGGCAGGCGGTTATGTGTCATTCAACTGCGGCGGTGCTCCTGACGCAAACGCTACTCCTATCTCTAAGGAAGTTGCTGACATTGCTATGGACTCAGCAACTTGTATAGGTTGTGGAGCTTGTGTAGCAGCTTGTAAGAATGGCTCTGCAATGCTCTTCGTGTCAGCCAAAGTTAGCCAGTTCGCTCTTCTTCCCCAGGGACAGGTTGAACGCAAACGCCGTGCTCGCGCAATGGTCAAAAAGATGGATGAACTCGGATTCGGCAATTGCACCAATACAGGCGCATGCGCTGCTGAATGCCCGAAGAATATTCCTCTGAGCAATATCGCGCGTCTCAACCGTGAATTTATAAAAGCAAAATGCGCGGAGTAATCCGTTAGTCATATAACTGTATCGAAGTCCCGGCGTTCCCAACGGAATTAGCCGGGATTTTTTATGCATATATGTATAACAAGCAAATAAAACTTGTTGGATTTGTTCGCAATCCGTGCGAAATGGCTATATTTGCCAAAAATAAATTTAATACCTATGCTTAAAGAACTTGCAGCCGCGGTATTGCTTACCGCTGGCATTAGTGCGACAGCAGCTCCGGTGGAAGTTGCGTGGCAGAATCTCATGAACCGTATCGGTGCCGACGGAAAACCGGAATATGTGCAGCGGTTTATCATTAAAGGTGACTTGTCCGGTCTTTCACGTCTTGCTTTTAACCAATTTGACAGAAAGATGACAGCGGTTAATCCTGCTGACACTGTGGCGCGTATTATTCCCGGTTACTATTACATCGCTTCTCCCCGGTTTGCAGAGGGTGCTGACAGTGTGGTAGTGGATATTGTTACCTCTGGCACAATGACACAGTACAGCTATGGAGCGGATGGTGTTCATGGTGTAAATGCCGCCGGCAAGCCTTTTGATGTGAAGTTTACCCGTCTTAGCGGTACAGAGCGTCCCGAGCAATGGACTCTTCCCGGCAAAGACCGTATGCTCCCCGCTGATAAGTTCTACGAGATAAATGAAGCATTGAATAGTGGTGCTAAAGCAGGTGCTTACGATATCGTTCCCTCTTTCAAGAGTGTTAAATTAGGTGATGGCACTTACACAGGTGGAGATAAAACCCCAAAACTCATCAAGCATGATAACCCCGAATTTTACCGTCTTACTGTAACTCCGGAAGGTATCACAATTGAAGGAGCAAGCCAGAAGGCATTNTATACTGCAAGCCGTACGCNTGAGAAACTGCTTAAAGTGAANGGNGGAAAACTACCCGCCGCTGTGGTTGAAGACTGGCCTGATTACGGTTACCGTGGAGTTATGATTGACATTGCAAGAAACAACNAGTCNCTTGACCAAATGAAGAAATTTGTCGATGTCATGGCTGACTACCGCCTTNACCATCTTCAGTTCCACTTTATAGATGATGAGGCGTGGCGTCTTGAGATTCCCGGTTTGCCGGAACTTACCCAATATGGAAGCAAGCGTGGCTATACCACTGATGAGAAAGANTTCCTNGCTCAGATTTATTCCGGTGNCGGGCGTGCCGATACANAAGGAGGCACTGCAANCGGTTATATCACCCGTGCCGAGTTTATCGNTTTCCTTAAATACTGCGCTGCTCGCGGTGTGACAGTAATTCCTGAAATTGAAACTCCGGGGCATGCGCGTGCTGCACGCAAAGCTATGGAGGCGCGTTACCGCAACACAGGTGATGCTACTTACAGGCTTATAGAGGATGGTGATACCTCAGTTTACCGTTCAGCACAGGACTTTGGCGACAATGTAATGAATCCTGCGGTACCCGGCACCTATAAATTCATGGAGAAAGTGTTCGATGAAATAATTGCCATGTACAAAGATGCAGGTGTGCCTCTTGAAACTATCCATATTGGCGGTGACGAAGTGCCCCACGGAGCATGGAGTGGTTCACCTTCGGCTATAAAGTTCATGAAAGAAAACAATATGCAAAGTGAAAGCGACCTTCACGCATATTGGGTTAAATGGATGGGCAATGCTTTGAAGGAACGCGGTCTCAAGATGGCTGGATGGCAGGAAATCGTCCTCGGTAAAGAGGAGAATACAGCCAAGAGCATTTCTCCATACATTGAATTTGTAAATCTTTGGGTTACCTGGCCGCAGGGCAAAGAAAAAGTTCTTCCTGCTATCAAAGCGCAGCAGGTTGGTGCACCGGTAGTCCTATCTACAGCTCATGGATTCTATTTTGACCAGCCTTACAGTGGGCATCCCGATGAGCATGGACTCGGTTGGGCTATGATTACTGATGAATTTAATGCGCTTGACGCTTATCCTTCAGTGCTTGCTCCGGAGCAGCCGGGGGGCAAAGTCGTCGGTGTGCAGGGTCAGCTATGGAGNGAAACAGTNAGAGGACCNGAAATGATGGATCTGTATTTGTTCCCCNAGATGCTNGGAATGGCAGAACGTGCATGGAACTCNGACACAACATATAATCATGCTAAGTTTAATCAGGTCCTGAATAAACATGAGCTTCCTTTCCTTGCAGGGCGCAGGATCAATTTCCATATGCGTCAACCCGGCGTTAAGGTCGATGGCGGCAAGATTCTCATGAATTCTCCATACGAGGGTGCGGAAATCCGTTATACNCTTGATGGAACCGANCCGGATAGCAACTCANCGTTGTACACAGCTCCCATCGATGTCCCGGAAGGAGCTAAGCAAGTTCGTGCACGACTATATTACCTCAACAAAGAGAGCGTGTCAAGCATGCTGCCTTTGGACAATAATGGTTATTGAAGAAAAACTATTAAGCGATTATAGCGAGCCTGTCAGGCAGTTGTTCCATAAGTGGAGAGACTATATGTACTCCGCTGTAAGGTACAGCATGCCTGACAGCGCGATTCATGGCATGCCCCATTATGAGCGCGTGCTTTTATATGCGCTCCTCATAGCAGAGCAGGAGATACCAGATAATGCTGAAGCGATGGAAATCCTTGCTCATGCGGCTGTATGGCATGACTCAAGGCGGAGGGACGATTACCTCGACACCGGACATGGGGCGAGGGCGGCGGTGTACTATCACGAGTATTGCGGAAAGCATCCGGAGATACGTTTTCATCCTGAATCTGGATTGCTGATGAAATTCCATGACTTAGACGATACTAAAGGATTTGATAGGATAGCACGACAGTTCTCTGAAAGCAGGGATTACGTGAATAAGCTTTTTTGTATCTTCAAGGATGCTGATGCGCTTGACCGGTGGCGCTTAGGNGACACAGGGCTTGACCCCGCTTTTCTTCGTACGGAAACGGCAAAGGGAATGGTGTCGTTTTCTAAGGAGCTTGTAGANGCTACAATGGATAGTCAGTTGCTTGATGAGATTTCCAAGGAGGTAAAAAAGACTCAAAAAGAAAACAAGTGGAAAAAATGTTGATTATTGTCGACCCGCAGGTTGACTTTGTTGATGGAACTCTTCCGGTACCAGGAGCTAAGGAAGCTATGTCCGCGCTTGGAGCGTACCTTAATGATCATGGCAGTGAGTATGCTGTAAAGTTAATCACCGCTGATAACCATCCTTATTGCCACTCATCTTTCAAGCCATGTGGCGGATCGTGGGTAAGGCATTGTGTCAGTGACAGTGTCGGGGCTGCAATAGTTCCGGAGGTGTTTGAGCCGGTATTCTCTACATCCGGAGTAGTAGCAGTGATGCATAAAGGTAAGGACAAGAACCGGGAGGAATATTCCATATTTCAGGCACCCGGTGCAGTGGATGCTATAAGTGCATTAATAAAAGGGTATGACATATCAGAGATAGATATATGCGGTCTTGCCGGAGATGTATGCGTGTTGTCAACCCTCAAGGATGCGGTTGCATTGTTCCCCGAGATAAAATTCAATGTACTTGTATCTTTTTCCCCGAGTCTTGACGGTGGAGACAAACTTTTACAATATATAAAGGAGAATCTAAGTATATGCGCCAGATAATAACACANTTCACAGACGACGATTTATATAANTNCACCATGTGCTGCGCAGTANTCGACAACTANCCNCGGNCACAGGTTAAGTATGCGTTCACAGACCGGGACAATACCGTTTATCCCGTTGGCTTCGCGGCTGAATTGCGTGNGCAGATTAAAATGCTTGAAAATGTGGTGATAACCGATGAAGAGGTTGATTTTATGAAACGACGCTGTCCCTATATACCCTTTTGGTTCTATACTTACTTGAAAGGATTCCGCTATAGCAGCGATTGGGTGCATGTGGAGCAGGACAATGAGGGGCATCTTTCAGTGGAGTTCGAGGGTTCCTGGAGCGCAACGATATTGCTGGAGGTAAAAGTACTTGCCATTATTTCAGAATTGTACTACGAAATAACTGGTGAGGTTAAAAACATAGACATCGAGTATTGCTACTCAAAGTCTAAAGAAAAAGCTCGCAGGCTAATTGAAGCAGGATGCTCCTACAGTGATTTCGGTACGAGGCGNAGGGCTTCCTTTGCGGCGCAGGACACTCTTGTCANGGCAATGGCNGAGTGTGGAAAAGAGATTAAAGGCTCGGGGCGATTTGTAGGAACGAGCAATGTGTACTTTGCCATGAAATACGACCTTATTCCTGTTGGCACAATGGCGCATGAACTGATTTGTGCTATCGCAGGAATGTTTGGTCCTCAGATGGCTAATCATCTTGCAATGGGAGCATGGGCGGCGACATATCGTGGTGCGCTCGGCACATTCCTTTATGATACATACGGTTGGAATATTTTCAGCCTTAATTTTTCAGAGGATTATGCCAATATGTTCAAAGGGCTTAGGGTAGACAGTGGTGACAACTATGAGCAACTTGAAAAAATCGTTGCTAAATACAGAAGCCTTAGTATAGATCCTGCGACGAAACAGGTCGTGTTCAGTAATGCCCTGAACACGGATGATGCAATTAAACTGCAGCACTATGCTCAAGGAAAGTGCATACCCTCATTTGGAATAGGCACTCACTTTACTAATGATTTCCCGGGAGTGAAACCTCGTAATATTGTAATCAAACTAACAGAGGTTAAAATTACGGAGTCGTGGGATTTTTATAATGACACTTGTAAACTGAGTGAGGACAAGGGCAAGCACACCGGCAAGCCTGAGGTAGTGAAGATGTTCAAGGATATCCTGCATATTTGACATTATAACCCCGGAAATCGCGGTATTTGCCGCTATTACTCAACAGATGCTTTTGGCTGGGCTATGATTTATTACTAATTTTGCAGATATTTCATAAAATTGGATAAATATGGCAACTAAGAATATTCTTGAGCTGAGTGAACAGGAAATTGTACGCCGGGGCAGTCTTGAAGAGCTCCGCAATCGTGGTATTGACCCGTTTCCTGCTGCCGAATATAAAGTTACAGCTCACACAGATGAGATAAAGAGAGGTTTTTCCGATGATGCTCCGCGCCGTGAGGTGACAATTGCAGGCAGGGTTATGAGCCGCCGCATTATGGGCAAGGCATCTTTCCTTGAAATTCAGGATTCAGAAGGGCGGATACAGGTTTATGTGAGCCGCGATGATTTGTGTCCCGGCGAGGATAAGGAATTTTACAATACCGTAATTAAGAAACTTCTTGACATTGGTGATTTTATCGGAGTAGAAGGATATGTGTTCCGCACCCAGATGGGTGAAATCACAGTCCATGCCGAGAAAATTACTTTCCTTGGCAAATCACTCCGTCCGTTACCTATTGTAAAAGTTAAGGATGGAGTGACATACGATGCTTTTGATGATCCTGAGCTCCGTTATCGCCGCAGATATGTTGACCTCGTGGTTAACGATGGTGTGAAAGAAATATTCATGAAGCGCACAAAGGTATATAACTCTATGCGCGAATTTTTCAACAACGCTGGTTATACCGAGGTGGAGACTCCGATTCTCCAGTCTATTCCCGGTGGAGCTTCGGCACGTCCCTTCATTACCCATCACAATGCGTTGGATATTCCGCTGTACCTGCGTATTGCGGATGAACTTTACCTTAAGCGTCTTATTGTCGGTGGCTTCGAGGGAGTATACGAATTCTCCAAGAATTTCCGCAATGAAGGTATGGACCGAACCCATAATCCGGAATTTACCTGCATGGAAATTTATGTGGCATACAAGGACTATAACTGGATGATGAAGTTCACTGAACAGCTTCTTGAAAAGATATGTCTTGATGTCAATGGCACAACAGAAGTGAAGGTTGGTGACAACATCATAAATTTCAAAGCTCCATTCCGCCGTGTCACTATGATTGACGCAATTAAAGAAAACACCGGAGTGGACATTACCGGGATGGATGAGGCTCAGTTGCGCGAAGTGTGCAAGAACCTCGGGGTAGAAGTTGAGGACTCTATGGGCAAAGGTAAGCTCATTGACGAAATTTTTGGCGAAACCTCTGAAGGGAAATATATCCAGCCTACTTTTATTATAGATTATCCTATTGAAATGTCCCCGCTCACCAAGCGTCATCGCAATAATCCGGACTTGACGGAGCGTTTTGAGCTTATGGTAAACGGCAAGGAGCTTGCTAATGCATATTCAGAGTTGAATGATCCTATTGAGCAGTATGAGCGCTTTTTTGAGCAGATGCGCCTTAGTGAGAAGGGTGATGATGAAGCGATGATTATTGATCACGATTTTATCCGCGCCCTTGAATATGGCATGCCTCCGACATCAGGTATGGGTATCGGCATGGACCGCCTTGTCATGCTCATGACAGGTCAGACAACTATTCAGGAAGTGCTTTTCTTCCCTCAGATGCGTCCGGAAAAGGTTCAGAAGCGTGACAATGCAGACGCATTTGCTGTTGTTGGAGTACCTGAAGAATGGGTTGCTCCTCTTCACAAACTCGGTGTGTTGACCGTAGCGCAACTTGCAACAGTTGCATCAGCTGGAAAGTTGCAGCAGGATTTGTGCGGGTTGAACAAGAAATTTAAACTTGAGTTGGTAAATCCGACCGTGGATGCTGTCAAAGGTTGGATTTCTGTTGCAGCAGAGAAGAATCCTGCAACCGAAGATTAAACTCCGGCATTACCTTAATTGTTATACCACCATGAATTTCCCTGGAACAGTAGCAGTGATGGGTGGCGGAAGTTGGGCAACCGCGCTTGCAAAACTTCTGCTTGACAACTGCGAGACGATACTATGGTATATGCGCCGTGACGACCGCATAGCCGATTTCAAGAGGCTGCGCCGCAACCCCGCATATCTTAGTGANGTGGTTTTNGACATTGAGAGGATNGAATTCTCGTCTGACATCAANTATGTANGCTCTCATGCCGACACGCTTNTGCTTGTTATGCCCTCACCATATTTTAAGGAGCATGTTGACAAAATCAAGGTTGACATCTCCGATAAATATGTCGTGTCGGCAGTGAAAGGAATTGTTCCTGACGACAACCAGATTATTTCCACTTACATGCAGGAGCGGTTTGGCATAAAAGCCAAGAATACGCTTGTTGTCAGTGGTCCCTGTCATGCTGAAGAAGTTGCACTCGGTCGTCAGAGTTATCTCACGATTGGCTGTAATGATATATTCATTGCTGAAAAATTTGCCAACTGTCTCAGTGGTAAGGCGCTTAAAACCATTACTTCAACCGATGTTAATGGCATTGAATATGCAGCGGTGTTGAAAAATGTTTATTCTATTGCAGCGGGGATTGTGCACGGGCTTAAAAGCGGCGATAATTTCCTTGCCATGCTTGTGAGCAATGCAATCAGGGAAATGGAGCGTTTTGTAAATACCGTGTATCCACGTCCGAGGCAGATATGCGACTCCGTATATCTTGGAGATCTGCTTGTTACATCATATTCCCGCTTCAGCCGCAACCATAACTTTGGTTCTATGATAGGCAGAGGCTATTCTGTTAAGGCGGCACGGATGGAGATGGAGCAGACAGCAGAAGGTTATTACGGTACGAAGTGCATACATGAGATAAATGAACATTACGATGTGCCGATGCCGATACTTGACGGAGTTTACGACATATTGTATCGGGGAGTGAATCCAGCAAAAGCCATACATGACATGTCTGACACATTCATTTGATTATTAAACTAAAAATATACGCCTATGAAGACAATTGAAGTAAATGTTTCGTCTGTTTATCAGACTATAAGTGCTGATAGCATAAAAGCACTTGATGCTGAGGCTCAGAAATGCCTCGCTACTGTTGACGAAGGCACAGGAGCCGGAAATGACTTCCTTGGTTGGGTTGATCTTCCCACAGCAACACCGCAGTCACTCCTTGAGGATATTGAAGCTACAGCCGCTAAACTGCAGAAAAGCTGTGAGTACGTTGTGTGCATAGGCATCGGCGGCTCATATCTTGGTGCGAAGGCTGTTATTGAGGCGCTCAGCGACTCTTTTGCAGCATATAAGTTACCCGCCGGAAACCCCAAAGTTATTTTCGCCGGACAGAATATTGGTGAAGATTACATGTTTGAACTCATGGATCTGCTCAATGACAAGAAATTCGGTATTATCGTAATTTCAAAGAGCGGAACAACCACAGAGCCGGCAATTGCTTTCCGCTTGCTCAAAGACATGCTTGAACGAAAGGTTGGCAAAGCACAAGCAGCTGAACGAATTGTTGCAATCACCGATGAAAAGCGTGGTGCGCTTCGCCAGCTTGCTACTGAAGAAGGATACAAGACATTTGTAATCGCAGACAATGTCGGAGGACGATTCTCTGTGCTTTCTCCAGTAGGTCTCCTTCCCATTGCGGTTGCTGGATATGACATCAAAGCTCTTATGCAGGGTGCAGCTGAAATGGAAAAAATCACAGCACAACCTGGAGAGCAGAATCCAGCACAGCTTTATGCCCAGACCAGAAATGCACTTTACCGCGCCGGTAAGAAAATTGAAATTCTCGCTAACTATTGTCCGAAGCTCCATTACTTTGCTGAGTGGTGGAAACAGCTTTACGGCGAGAGTGAAGGCAAGGACGGAAAGGGAATTTTCCCCGCATCTGTTGACTTGACCACCGACCTCCATTCCATGGGTCAGTGGATTCAGGACGGTGAGCGCACCATTTTTGAAACAGTGCTCACACTTGAGGAACAGGCTCATGAGGTTATCGTTCCTACTGACAATGCAAACCTTGACGGTCTTAACTTCCTTGCAGGTAAAAGGATAGACAAAGTGAACAAGATGGCTGAACTTGGCACCAGAATTGCCCATATCGACGGCGGAGTGCCTAACATCGTAATCACTCTTCCCGCCCTCCGTGAGGAATATATCGGTCAGCTTATCTATTTCTTTGAAAAAGCTTGTGGCATCAGCGGCTATATGCTTGGAGTAAATCCATTTAATCAGCCGGGTGTGGAAGCCTACAAGAAGAATATGTTTGCGCTCCTCGAAAAGCCCGGTTATGAAAAAGAAACCGAGCAGATGAAACAGCGCCTTGCTGACAAAGCATAATATTAATTTTACCAGTTTATATGCCCTTCGCGGATTTTACCTGCGGAGGGCATTTCTTATTTATGCCTCTTTATATTCGTTTCCTCAAAAATATTGTAACTTTGTGCAAAGAATAATCTTTACGACAATGAAATGCCTTAGATTAGCCTCGGTAGCACTCGGACTTACCATTTTTGCGTCGGGTGCCTATGCTCAGCTAAATTCTCCGGATGCGGCGGGATACCTTTCCCGCGCACGAAAAATGCTTGGTGACAATAATCCGGTTGGATGCGTAGACCAGCTCTCAAAACTAAAATCTCTTAATCCTACTCCGGCGCAGATTGAGGAAGCCGGTTTCCTTGAAGCTATTGCCGCGTTACGCGAAGGCGGGGATTCCTCACGCTCCAAGTTGAAAGAGTGGANTGTAAAATATCCGGTNTCGCCGCTTCGTGCNGAGGCAATCCTTGCATNGGGCAACAGTTACTTTAATTCAGAGGACTTTANATCCGCGCTAAGCCTGTATGGTAGTATTATGCCGGATAATTTCGCTGCACCATCTGCGCAAGAGCTACTGTACCATAAAGCTTACTCATACCTTGCTATAGGAGATGTTGAAAAAGCTGAGTCACTTTTCTCGCAACTTTCCTCTACAGGGTCATATCGTGTGGAAAAGGAATTTTATTCGGCATACATAGCTTATACCAAAGGGAATTATTCTGCGGCGCTCCCAGCTTTTCAGGCTGTAGCTTCAAATGCCAAGTTTGGACCGATGGCAAAATACTATATCGCCCAGATTGAATTTGTGCAGCACAAGTTTGACAAGGCGCTTGAATATGCCCGTGCAGTCATCGCGTCAAAGGCAGTGCCGGAATATAACGCAGAAGCATCGCGCATAGCCGGAGAATCGCTTTTCAACCTCGGGCGCGAAGCAGAAGCAATTCCTTACCTACAGACTTATGTCGCCGAGAGCGGTGAGGATATTTTGCCGTCTGCGGCATATATTCTTGGTGTGAGCGAATACCACAGCGGCAACTATGGCGCGGCTGCATCTATGTTCAAGAAAGTCACATCGCAGGATGATGCTATGGGACAGAGTGCAAACCTGTATCTGGGTCAGTGCTATGTAGCCGATGGCAATCCTACATCTGCGCTTATGTCATTTGAGAAAGCGTATAAGATGAATTTTGACAAGCAGGTGTCTGAAGAGGCTTTATATAACTATGCAGTGGCAAAATCAAATGGCGGTCGCACCCCGTTTGGCAATTCTGTAGCGTTGTTTGAAAATTTCCTTACTCGCTACCCCGACTCCAAGTATGCTCCGGAAGTTGAAAAATACATACTTGACGGTTATATGTCCGACAACGATTTTGAAAATGTCCTAAGGGTTGTCGGAAAAATTAAACGTCCATCTCAATCAATGCTCCTTGCCAAGCAGCGTGCCCTGTTCATGCTCGGGACACGTGAATATTCTGCTGGGAAAGTAAATGAGGCTATGAGGCATTTTGCAGAAGCAGCAACAATGACTCCCTCTGACCCTGCAATAGCGAAACAGGCACTTTTGTGGCAAGGCATATGCATGTATGACAATGGCAACTATGGCAGTGCAGCCACCTGCTTCACCAGATACCTTAACGGTACAACTGCGTCAGATGCAAATGCGCTTCTGGCACGTTATAATCTGGCTTATTCGCTTTTCGCGGCGGATAAGTATAATGACGCTCTCGCAAACTTCAGGAAAATTGCAGATAGCAATGCTGAAAAGGATATGAAAGCGGATGCCTTGAGCCGTATCGGCGACTGCTTATACTACAGCTCAAAATTTGCTGACGCGGCTGAAAGTTATGAAAAAGCATATTCATTGAATCCTAATGCAGGGGATTACCCGATGTTCCAGCAAGCGGTAATGATGGGGCTTCAGAAGAATCACTCCGGCAAAATAAACCGTATGGATGAGATGATGGAGCAGTTCCCCGCATCTCCGCTTGTTCCTGCGGCACTTCTGGAGAAAGCAGAAAGTTATGCGGCTCTTGGAAATACTGCAAAGACAATTGAAGTGTATAATAATCTTATTTCCAGATATAGCAATACTGCATACGGCAGAAAAGGTCTTCTTCAGCTTGCCATCACATACCTTAACAAAGGCGATAGAGCCTCGGCTGTTGATAGCTACAAAAAGGTTATCACTACTTATCCTACAAGTGAGGAAGCTGTTCTTGCTGTGGACGACTTGAAGAGGATATATGCTGAAGATGGAAATCTATCGCAATTTGTACAGTTCATGGCTGCTGTTCCTGATGGTCCGGCAATCAACCCCTCGGAGCTTGACGCGCTTGCATTCACTGCGGCAGAAGCAGAATACATAAATGATGACAAGACCGAGAAACTGCACAAATACCTTGCTGAGTTCCCGAAAGGAATCCATGAGGCACAGGCTCTTTTCTATGTGTCGGAGGCGGCATATATAACATCGGACTATGCAAATGCACTTAAAAACGCTGAGCGTCTGCTCGCAACTTATCCCGATGCTTCAGCGGCAGAGGATGCTATGCTTATAAAAGCAGAATCAGAGATGGCGTTGGGCAAAGGTGAACTCGCCCTTGAAACTTTCCGCACACTTTCACAGAAGGCGGCAGGTGCCCGTAACTTGCAGGAAGCAAGGNTTGGATATATGCGTTCCGCTCTTGCGCTGGGTTCAGATGCGNNGGNAATCGAAGTTGCAGNTGCCCTACTTGCCTCATCGGCAGCATCCCAGGCGAATAATGCTGAAATCAGGTATTCTAAGGCGCTTGCTNNGAATCGGAGCGGTGNCTCACGGNGCGCACAGCAGATATGGAAAGATCTATCTGCAAATCCCTCCGACATTTTTGGCGCAAAGAGTGCCGTGGCACTTGCGGAAAGTATGCTTGCAGAGGGCAAGAATGATGATGCAAAGGCGGTTGCGGATGAGTTTATCAATGCTAATCCTCCGCATGCTTACTGGCTTGCACGCGGATTCATTGTGCTTAGTGATGCTTTGAGGGCGGAAGGCGAAACATTTGAAGCTGATGAATACCTGCGGACGCTAAAAGAGAACTATCCCGGCACAGAAGCGGATATTTTTGAAATGATAGAAAAAAGACTTAAATAAACGGCGATATGAAAAAAGAANGANNTANNCNAGTCGCAACAGTGATTGGCATGGCATTTGGTGCCGTGGCACAATCACTTACCAAGGAGNTTAAAGTTGAACGTGACATTGTGCCAGAGTACNGTGATGCGGACCGACTTCCCCTTTCGCCGGTTATTTCACTCCCTTCCGTAACGAAGCAGAATCTTAATTATAGTCTTGTTGATCGTCCGGTTGGAGTAACCCNCTCTGTATTCANTCTCGGGCTACATCACCCTGCCTATGTGGGGGAGGAAATATTCCCGGGTTATGCAGTTTTAGGCTACATGCCCAAATTCAATGCGGCGGCATCCATCGGATATCGTTTTTTGAACACTGAAAAGACCACTCTCGGAGCATGGTTACAATACAATGGCAGATCATATCATCCTATAGGGGTGGACTATGTTAATCCGGGAAAAGATACAAGAGATAATTATACAGAGCATGCAGCGTCGGCAAGTGTCAATCTAACCCATGCAACAGGGGAGAACTCAAAGCTTTCCGCGTTGATGGACTATACTTATTCCCATCGCAATTTTCATGGCAAGGAAGGAGTGAATAATTTAAATTTATCCTTGCAATGGGGTAAGGGAACCCGGGAGGATGTATCCTATGGCATAGGGGGGGACTTTTCAAGATTCGCATTTATTAACGGAAGCGAATGGTATAATTACTTAATAGGAAGATATAAATTAAATCCGGTCCGTCAGAATAAGTTTAATTTGGCAGGTTATGTTTTCAAGGCATTCTCAAGTGCATCTAAGGTTTTTCTGGGAGTGGATTTTTCATATCTCCATTCCAGCATGAGTGATTTCTTGGTAGAAAGTGATAAGCAGACATTGTATTATAGAGAAAATTCCTACTTCGGATCGACTACTTCTAACATCTGGTTGCTCCGCTTTACTCCGGGCTACCACTATGCGGTTCATGATATTAC
>WFLX010005035.1_pt1 | contig 24030 bp, 17 predicted proteins | sample 4967041 | NCBI WGS metagenome assembly WFLX01 (sample SAMN12857096, study PRJNA449069) | gut metagenome | isolation source: stool from male and female vole | host: Microtus ochrogaster | place: USA:Florida | collected 2017
AACGATATTTGCTCCATGTCTTATATGGCTTTCCGATCTTGACTCGTTTGGCTCGATGGGCGATTATATATTCAGGATATTTTTCATGTAAATCAAGTAGGCTTTCCAGCATCCTCGGATGATAACGCACATCATCATCTATCGTCACAATTACAGCATCGGGAAAGTCTTTCAATGCCGGAATAAGCTTACGGTAAGATCGTATCTCATGGTCATAGTCCCTTATTTCAAAGAGTGGATTCTCTTCTGAAAGTCTTAAAAGGTCAGCAGGAAGCCCCTCCTTTCCAAATTGAGACATAGTGACATAGAGCACCACCTTATCAGGAAGCACTGAACCTGCCAAAACAGACTCGACCGTAGGCTTAACGTATGATATGGCTGCAGGGAACGATGTCAGCGACACTATGACCTTTTCTTGCGAAAGCATATAATATATATCTTTATGAATCCTATTGATCCCGATTTTAATTATTCTTATAAAGAAACAATTTCTTTATCGAGCCTACAGGGATATATGAACAATTATGTTAACGTTATCTTTTGTCGAATCCTTTTTCAAGATTCCTTTATATCGTTCAAATCATTAAGACGGAAGTGTTTCTCCCAATCTATCCTCTCAGCCAACAACCGATCATTCGTTTTCCGCAGTTTATATTCCTCTTTTGATTTTGTTGCATAATGGTTTATGCGAATTATATCGTGCTGTGGCTCGCGTGAATTATAACTTGTTTTTATGGGATTTCCATGACTGTCGATTGCCCTACCGCGAATACAAGTGGCCTCNTGGGCATTAGCCATTACATAAACTTTTCTGGGATTCACAACTGATTTTACATGCCTGTTAATTTTATGCGAGGGTAAAGAATGATGTTTAAACCGTTCCATTACCCCACCCGGAGTCTTAGTGGTAGCTCCTCCGCTTCCGTAGTTAAGCCAATTAATTTCTATTGCAGGTGCATCATCATATTGTTCAAGAAAACTTCTGAATGATGGCGTTTTTATGGGATAAACAAACTCATCTATATCAAGGAAAGCCAGCCACTTGGTATCAAATCTATAAGTTTCGATACATTTATCGTATGCGGGCATTTGACACTGNGGACCGGGAAACACATGGTAAATAACTCTCCCTGAATCTATGTATGGCTGCAGAACCTCCTTAGTATTATCTGTACTATCATTGTCATAGATATAAAATTTATCTACCCCTTGCCCTATATGCCAATCTAACCATTCCTTAAAATAAGGTCCCTCATTTTTAGCAATGGCACAGATACTCAAAAAATTTTCCGGTTCTTTATCACATTTTGAAATTTCCTTTCTGCATGCTAATGATTTTGAAAAGCCATATCGTTTCATACCACGGAGACGATGACGCTCTATTCTACTCGGTATTAATTTTATGAGGAGTTCACTTAGTTTCATGCTATATATTTATAATGTGTCCTATATTGCCNTCNGNGTNATGCTTNTCCNCNCACNAATNTAGTTNAATTCGTTGTTANTTCNNAATAGACCATNATCTATTGNCATCNCCTGAAATTCTGTGCGACGGTTTATCTGATCGGCAGCTTCCTGATCTTCGGGTGACAGTGTCTCGATATATTCCTCGGTGAGCACCGTCCCCTCCGGAAATTGCGGATATTCCCTGTGGATGCGTTTGGTGACTGTCTTTGGCACCTTCTCTCCATAACCCTTGGGACTGAGCCGCTCGGATTCTATACCCGCCGATATCAGATAGTCGATCACGCTCTTTGCACGGCGCTCCGACAATTTCTCGTTATATTCGTCGCTCCCCTTCCGGTCGGTATGCGCTCCCAACTCTATCGTAATGTGGGGATTGTCGATCAACATCCGGGCCATCTCATCAAGCGCTTCTCTCGACTCGGGTCGTAAGGTCGCCTTGTCGAAATCATAGAAGATATTCTCCACCACCTGAGGTTTGTTGATAGCGGTAAGGATGAAATCTACCTCATAATCAGCATCGGCATCGGCTGAATCGCTTTCAAATTCCTCTTTCTTGTTGAGGTAGCCTTTCGCTCCGGCCTGCATGACATATTTCACACCTCTGTCGAGTTTAAAACGGAACGATCCGTCATCACGGGCAACTTCCTTCTGATAACTGCCGTCATTCCCCACGATGCGTATCACCGCATTCGCCACAGGTTCCTCATCTTTGTCAAGCACCCAACCTGAGATGGTGATGTTCAGCTCGGGAAGATTGAAGGAGTAGATGTGGTCATAACCACGGGCATCTCCCCTGTTGGAACTGAAAAATCCCGACTCCCCCTCACCGAATGTTATTCCGAAATCATCTCCTTTACTGTTGAGGGGCTGACCCATGTTCTCTACACTCCAGTAATCGCCGGTAGTGTTCAAACGTGCCCGGAACAGATCGAGTCCTCCGAAACCGGGATGACCGTCTGAAGAGAAATAAAACAATGAGTCAGTGCGTGAGTAGGGAAACATCTCGTTGCCGGAGGTGTTGNTTNGCGGACCCATATTTTCAGGATAGCTTCCACGTTCGTTCAGATTGATGCGCCATATATCCAAACCGCCGTATCCCCCGGGCATATCGGAAGTGAAGTATAGATAACGGCCATCGGGTGAAACCGCCGGGTGTCCTACAGCCGACAGGGTGTCTGACGTGATTTCTAATTTCTGTGGTGTGCTCCACGTGGCATCGCTTCGTCGTGAAGTGTAGATCTCAACCGTTGTGTCTGAAGTGGGCGAACGTCGTGCCCTCGTCAGATACATCGTCTGTCCGTCGGGCGAAAAACTGATGATGCCCTCATCGGCGTCAGAATTCACATCACCCTCTACCGGCTCGGGTCGCTGCCACTCACCCCTTTCATTCTTTTTGGAATACCATATATCTCCCTTTTTCATACCGGTGATNTCTGACTTGGCCTCTCCCGTGGCTGTCTCGTTGGTTGTAGTGAAGAAGAGTTGATCGTAGGTCTTGTCAAGAAACATGGGGGCGAAATCGGCTCGCTTGGTATTGAAGAGCTTGGCATTTTTTACCACATAACGGGTCTTGGTGGAGGCTCCCGACGAGATCGCCATTCTGCAACCCTTCACTCCCTCTGTGGCAAGTTTGTTATCGGGTTGAAAGGCCAGATATTTTTCGTAGGCTTCGATGGCCTGAGGATATTTACCCTCTCCCTGCAATGCCTGACCCAAATAAAGATACACCGTAGAATCGGGATAGGCATTCTTTATGGCTTTCTGATAGGAGGCCGCCGCTTTAGCCGACATGTTGAGCTTTGACTGACATAGCCCCATCTTATAGGCTACATCGGCAAGCAATGCTTTGTCTTTGCTTCTGTTTCGGGCATTGTATATCTTACTGTAGATTTTCTGGGCGTCAAAATATTCACCACGCTCGAAGGCGGCGTCTGCATCGGAGAGTTTGGCCGTTTTGCAGGAGACGAAACCTAANGAAACGGTCAAGATAAGCAGGNAATAAAAAAAGCCATGATTTCTCATGGCTTTATAACGTAATTCCCGCTGTTCTTATTTCGTAAACAGGGATTATTCCGCACTGTCAGATTATTTCCGCACTGTCGGATTATTTCTGCACAGGCTTGATCTCTTTGATGGCGCGGCGTATGCGGGCTATCACCTCTTCTTTGGGCATCAGCTCTGTAATGTCAAACATGTGCGGACCTCTGCACGCACCCACTACGGCCAGACGGAAGGCGTTCATCACGTTGCCGAGATGATAACCCTTTTCGGCAATCCAGTCGAGCACGATCTTCTCGGCATTCGCTGAGGTCATGTCGTCAATACCCTCGAGCACTCCGATAAGCTCCTCCATTATAGCCGGTGTCTCGGCGCTCCAGCGTTTCTTGACATCTTTCTCCGCGTATGTCTCAGGCGCACGGAAGAAGAAATCTCCCTGGGTCCAGAGATCGGGTATGAGATCGGCGCGTCCCTTGACCATGCCTACTGCCTTAGCCACATAAGCCGGATCTGCATCGGTGATGCCATGCTCCGCAAGCACAGGCTTGAAAAGTTCTGCCAAAACTGCATCCTCTGTCTTGCCGAGATACTCGTGATTGAACCATATTCCCTTCTTGTAATCAAACTTGGCACCACTCTTGGAACAATGCTCGAATGAGAATTTCTTTATCAGCTCATCCATGCTCATGAGTTCGCTGTCATCACCGGGATTCCATCCTAACAATGCCAGGAAGTTGACCACTGCCTCAGGCAAATAGCCTTTCTCTCGATAGCCCGAAGAAACTTCTCCGCTCTTGGGATCATGCCATTCAAGCGGGAAGACGGGGAAACCGAGTTTATCACCGTCGCGCTTCGACAGTTTGCCGTTGCCTACCGGCTTGAGGAGAAGAGGAAGATGCACAAACTGTGGCATAGTGTCGCTCCAGCCGAATGCCTCGTAGAGAAGCACATGCAACGGAGCCGAAGGCAACCATTCCTCTCCGCGTATCACATGACTCACCTCCATCAGATGATCATCTACTATATTGGCAAGATGATATGTGGGAAGTTCATCCGCGCTCTTGTAAAGCACTTTGTCGTCAAGGATATTGCTGTTGATAACCACCTCTCCGCGAATCAGGTCGTTGACTTTCACATCGCGGTCAGGGTCTATCTTGAAGCGTACCACATATTGTTTACCTTCCGCTATAAGACGGTCAACCTCCTCCTTGGGAATCGTCAATGAATTGCGCATCGACCCGCGTGTGGAGGCATCATATTGGAAATTGGGCACGCGCTGACGGGCCTCTTCGAGCTCTTCGGGTGTATCAAAAGCTATGTACGCTTTGTCGGCATCGAGAAGACGCTTTACATATTCTTTATAAATCTCTCGGCGTTCACTCTGTTTGTATGGGCCGTAGGCGCCACCCTCGCGCACTCCTTCATCAAAATGAATGCCGAGCCAGTGGAGGGAATCAGCTATGTAATCCTCTGCACCGGGCACAAAACGACGGCTGTCGGTATCCTCTATTCTTAAAATCATGTCGCCGTTGTTCTGACGGGCGAAAATATAATTATACAAGGCCGTGCGCACACCGCCGATATGGAGCGGCCCCGTTGGCGACGGAGCGAATCTCACTCTAACTTTACGTTCCATTATGTTATATCTCTTTTCTCTATTTCAGTTTATATTTTCCTTTCCAAGGTATCACTATCTCCGGTTTCAGAAATAGCCGCGCAATATTCCAATCATCCACATTCATGTATTCTCCTGAAGTGAGTCGCCCGGTCAGGTTGTCGCTGCCGGAAGCAGCCGAATACTCCACTGTCGGAAACGGAATCATCTCGCGAAGCTCTTTCATTGAAGTGGCCGACCCTTTGGGAATATCGAAAAAGGCCTTCAGATCGGGTTCTGTAAAATAAAGTGAAGCATCCACAGGATTCAACTCCCGGTCGTAGAACTCTATCATGCTGTCACGTGCCTGACCTTCCCCTCCTACAGTGTAGATAGTCATCACTACCGGCTCTTTCTTTCCGGGAAGAAGTTTTATCTCGAGTGTGCTCACCGGTGTGATATTCAATTTCAGATAATCGGGTGCCACATCCACAAGCCATGACTCGCCGTTCATGGCATTCTTGGCTTTATATACACTGTCGGCATCCCAATAATCAAGCATATCGAGCCGTGTGGTCTGCTTGAGGAGCTCGAGCGACGGCGCCTGTAGCCGCTCGAATACGTTGCGTGCCGTCAAAGCGGAATCGCCCGGCTTCTCCTGAGCGGAAACCGGGACGATCGAAAATATCATCAGAGCGAGCATACCGGCCATCCGGCACAACGCTCCGTTAACATCAGATAAAAAATTCATCTCTTAGAATCATTTCTTTTTATAAAATATCTCATAACTTCCGTTATAGTCGGGCTTTTTGCTCCCTTTCTTCGACTTGGAATCTTTTTTTGACTTCGATTCCTTGCCTGCCTTAGAGGATTTAGCCGATTTCGTCTCCTTACCCNATTTTGCGGATTTGGNTGATTTCACATATTCCTCTTTCTNCGNTTTACGACGGCGTTTTTCCNGGCNATCTTTAGCATCTCGNGCATAATCTCTGTCGGTAGCTATCTCAGGACGGATGGTGGTGCCGTAAAAATCTACGTTGCGAAGCGCGTCAAGCACCCTGTGGGCGTCACCCTTGCGCACATCGAAAAGTGTGTATTCGGGCATGAGGTCGATTCGACCTATATCGGGTTTGGAGCCTGCCACGTTCTTATTGACAAGTTCCATGAGGTTGCCGGGGAAGAAGCCCTGGGCCTTACCTACATTTATCATCAGTCGCTCGAAACCATCCTGGGCACTCCTCCTGTCTTTATCGCGATCTTTCTCTCTGCGACTCTCTTTGCGATCTTTAGCAGGCTCTTTGGCAGGTGCGTTCAGATCGATATCGGGCATGTGCTGATAGTACGCGAGCAGACGGTTGAATTCAAGCGACAGAACGCGCTTGAGAAGATCCTCCTCTGAAAGCCATTCAAGTTTCTTGCGCACACCGGGCAGATATTTGTTGATCTCGCTTTCATTTACCTGAACACGCTCCAGACGGTCGGCAAGATTGTAAAGCTGTTTCTCAATGATATGCTCCGGTGTCGGCACTTTCTTATATTCGAATGTCTTTCCGATGCGCTTCTCTATCTCGCGCAGCTTGCTCTTCTCTCTCGAGTGGATTATGGCTACTGATACACCTGTCTTGTGGGCACGTCCCGTACGACCCGAACGGTGAGTGTAGACGGCCGCATCGTCCGGCAGACCGTAGTTGATCACATGGGTAAGGTCATCCACGTCAAGACCACGGGCAGCCACGTCTGTCGCTACAAGAAGCTGGGTGACGTGATCACGGAATTTCTTCATGGCCAAGTCTCTCTGGGCCTGTGAAAGATCTCCGTGCAGACAGTCGGCGTTGTAGCCGTCGTTGATGAGTTTGTCGGCTATCTCCTGAGTCTCCTTACGGGTGCGGCAGAAAATGATGCCGTAGATATCGGGATTGTTGTCGGCGATACGTTTTAGCGCGAGGTATTTATCGTGAGCCTTAACCATGTAATAAATGTGGCGCACATTCTTCGAACCTTCATTTCGGTTGCCGGCTACAAATTCCACGGGATCATGCATGAATTCTTTCGCTATGCCCGCTATCTCTTTTGGCATGGTGGCGGAGAACATCAGCATCTTCCTCTCCTCCGGAACGTGTGAAAGTATTTCTTTTATATCATCGAGGAAGCCCATGTTGAGCATCTCGTCTGCCTCGTCAAGAATCACTGTATGCACATCCTGTAGCTTGACCTCACCGCGCTTGATAAGGTCGATCAGACGACCCGGAGTGGCTACTATCACCTGCACGCCGTTGCGCAGCGATCGTATCTGGCTGTCGATACTTGAACCGCCGTAAACCGGCAGAATCTTAAGGTCGGGTATGTATTTAGAGAAGTCGGCAAGGTCACCGGCTATCTGTAGACAAAGTTCACGGGTAGGCGCTATAATCAGAGCCTGGGGCACTCTCTTCTCCGGATTGATACGCTGAAGCACCGGCAGACCGAAGGCCGCTGTCTTTCCTGTGCCGGTCTGCGCAAGACCCACAACNTCGCCGTCCTTTTCAAGCAGATGAGGAATCACCATCTCCTGAATCGGCATGGGATGCACGAACCCCATCTCCTCTATTGCCTTAAGCAGACGTGGTTCAACTCCTAAATCTTCAAAGGTGGTCCCCTCTTTCGCCGGAGTTTCCTCTACCACGGTCTCCTCAGCCGGGCTCTCCGTAATCACGGTCTCTTCTACAGGCATAGGTGGCATCTCTGATTCAATTCCGTTTTTTTCTATATTATCTTTATTTTCATCCATAATGGTTACTGGTATTTTTTGAGTCATATACATTATAGTGGGCATCGGAAGAGACACTCCACATTATATATAACGCCAATAACCCCTATTGTTTCCTACAATGTATGGTTTTATTATGCAAATTTACTAATTTATTTCTATATATAATTTGCATATCCCCCTATTTTATACTAACTTCGTAATTTGGTAATGATAAATGACCGCATAGCGACTTCTTGTCTTACATCGGCCATTTCTTCAATTTCTTACACTAACTTAGCCTATTTTAATGAAACGTAATTTTTATCTGTCTCTGATTCTGCCGGCTTTGCTCCTCTCGGGAGCCGACGCCCTCGCATGCACGAATCTTATTGCCGGACCTAAAGCTACCACCGATGGTTCGGTGATGGTGACTTACGCCGCCGATTCTCATAATCTTTACGGTATGTTGACTCATACCCCGGCTGCCGACCATAAACCGGGTAGCCTGAGAAAAGTGGTGGAATGGGACACCGGTAAACCTCTCGGATCTATCCCGCAGGTGCCTCACACATATAATGTAGTCGGGAATATCAACGAGCATCAGGTCGCTATCGGCGAAAGCACTTGGGGTGGCCATCCCGAACTCGTGGACACAACCGGANATTCTATCATCGACTACGGTTCNCTCATTCAGATCGCCCTCGAACGTTCCAAGACAGCACGTGAAGCAATCGACGTGATGACTGATCTCGTGGACAAATATGGTTATGCCAGTAGCGGTGAATCTTTCTCTATCGCCGACAAAAATGAGGTGTGGGTGATGGAGATGATTGGCAAAGGTGCCGAAAAAGGTGCGGTGTGGATTGCTGTCCGTATCCCTGACGATGCCATCTCGGGACATGCCAATGAACCACGTATCCGAAAAGTGGATTTGAAAGATAAAAATAACGTGCGTTATAGCAAAGACCTTATCCCTTTTGCACGTAAACGCGGATATTTCAATGGCAAGGACGAGGATTTCTCTTTTGCCGACGCTTTTGAGAATCATACCAAGGACACCCGACGTGGATGTGATGCACGTGTGTGGACATATTTCCGCCGGTTCCAACCTGAGGCTGACAAGTATTTCGCTTGGTGTAATGCCGATTCTGACGAACCCATGCCTCTGTATATCGTGCCGGAACGGAAAGTCAGCCTTAAGGAGATGCAGGAGAGTATGCGCGACCATTTTGAGGGAACTCCTTTTGAAATGACAAGCGATGTTGGCGCCGGACCCAACCATGTCCCCTATCGCTGGCGCCCGATGGATTATGAGGTAGACGGCCACGAATACTGCATGGAACGTGCCATAGCCACTCAGCAGACCGGCTGGAGCTTCGTTAGCCAAAGCCGCGCTGATCTCCCTGATGAAGTGGGCGGACTCCTCTGGTTCGGTACCGATGACACCAACACATCTGTTTATATGCCTTTCTATTGCTCCATGACTGAAATTCCTCTCGAACTTCAGGAAGGCGATATCAACAATTTCTCATTCGACTCCAATTTCTGGATGACCAACTGGGTAGCTAATCAGGCCTACAACCGTTATGACCTTATGATTCCGGATATCCGCAAGGTCCAGGGTGCTCTTGAAGAGGGTTTCCAATCAAGCCGCCCGCAATTGGAGGAGGAACTCGTGGCCATGCTCAACGAGGGCGATGATGCCGGATTCCGCAAAAAGGTGAATGAGGAGGGACGAAAGGTGGCGAAAGATGCAACCGACGCTTACCGCGACTTGGCAGTTTATNTATTCGTCAAATTCATGGATGGCAATATGAAGAAGACTGATGAAAACGGCAATTTCCTCCGTAATAAATACGGGTTGCCCGCTTCTCCCTCTTTCCCCGGTTATGACAAGACCTATTACGAGAACATCGTCCGCCAGACCGGCGATCACTTCAAAATCAAATAAAACAAAAAAAAGATGTCGCTTTTCAGATCTGAAAAGCGACATCTTTTTGTTTTACAGAATAATTATCGGTTTTAATAATTTTAGCTTGGAGCAGTGTTAGAATTGGGCCGCTATCGCCTCACACACTTCTTTCATGCGTTCCGGCGAAGGATTCTCAACCTTATGCTTGAAATCCATATCACCCTCTTTCTCCAATGGAATGAGATGGATGTGGGCATGGGGCACCTCAAGACCGAGGACAGCCATTCCAACCTTACGGCAGGGACACGCCTTCTTGATGGCTGAGGCTACCTTCTTGGCAAATACCATCATCTCTCCCAATTGCTCGTCATCGATATCGAAGATGTAATCGGTCTCCTGCTTGGGCACTACCAATGTATGGCCCCAATTCACCGGATTGATGTCAAGAAAAGCATAGAAACGCTCGTCCTCCGCAACCTTATATGAGGGTATCTCCCCTGCGATTATCTTTGAGAATATCGATGACATCACTCCGGAATTTCAATCTTGAGTACTTGGAATTCAAGCTCTCCTACGGGAGCCTTCACCTTTACCACATCTCCTACTTTATGACCCATAAGTCCCTGGGCTATGGGTGTGGATGAGGCTATCTTGCCTTCACGCAGATTGGCCTCATTATCCGTCACGATAGTGTAGGCCACTGTCATGCCGTTCTTCATATTCTTTATAGTCACCTTATTGAGCAGCTGAACCACTTCGGTGTTGAGCTTGCTGTCGTCGATGATACGTGCCGTGGCTATGAGTTCCTTGATCTTGGAGATTTTCATCTCAAGCATTCCCTGTGCCTCTTTGGCAGCATCATATTCGGCATTCTCGGAAAGATCTCCCTTGTCGCGTGCCTCGGCTATCGCCTGCTTTATCAGTGGACGCTGGGCCTCAAGCTCGGCCAGCTCCTTCATTTTCTTGTCATATCCCTCTTGGGTAAGATAAGTTGCCATGTCTATTGTCGTCTTGAGTTTTAAATTATAGTTTAGATGATTAAGCGGAGGTAATAAAAAAGAAGGAATCTTTTACTCCGCTGAAAAAGAACTCCTCATCGAATAGAACTTCTCGCGGCCTTAAAAGACCCTCGTTGACGCCTTATGCGTCATACCCCCATATTTTCTGCTGCAAAGTTAACACTTTTCCTGCCTGAAAACAAATTTTATAGGTTAAAAAATATTTCGTAAATTTGCATCAAATCTTTTCATCCTATGCGACTCAAGACCTTATTGTTTTCTATTCTTATAATATCTGCCGCTCCCTTTCAGACATTCCCGGCCAATCCCACACAAAACTCTAATGTTATCGACCTCGCCGGAAAATGGAATTTCTCTCTAACGGATATTCCTGATTCTTTGAGTGACCGGGCCGTAAGTCACGGCACTTTGACTCTTCCCGGCACTCTCGATACCAATAATGTCGGTGTGCCCGTGCCCGTTTCTTCCGAAACCAATAACCTGTCTCGTCGTTTCTCATATACCGGCCCCGCCGTCTTCTCTCGCAAAGTGACAATACCGGATGATGCCGCCGAGAAGTCGATTTTCCTTAACCTCGAACGCACACGTCCCGCCACGGTGAAAGTGGATGGCATTGATGCCGGATTCCGAACCGCTATTTCCGCGGCTCAGATTTTCGACCTCTCCACTCTCCTCACCCCGGGAGAGCACATCATTGAAATTACCGTCGACAACGGCGCCTCTATCCCTCAGGACGTGCGAAACAGTTCGCACGCCTGCACCGACGCCACTCAGACAAATTGGAACGGAATCATCGGTGACATCTCTCTGCGCATTACCGACCCTGTCCATATCTCCTCTTTACGACTTATACCGGATGTAAACCGTAAGGCTTTCATCATTGAGGGAGAGATTACAAAAGGTAACGACGGGCGGAAGCTTTTTATCACCGCCTCTTCCGAAGGTCATGAGGAAACAATCGAGATTCAGCCTGAAGACCCCGGTGAATTTCTCCTGACTCTTCCACTCGGTGAGGATGCCCGGCTTTGGAGCGAATGGGATCCCGCACTTTATGATATTGATATTTCTCTGAAGGATGACGATGGTCGTAAACTCGATTCGGCTACAAGACGTTCGGGTCTGCGGAAATTTGTTGCCGACGGCACTCACTTCACCATCAACGGCGACCTCACTTTCCTCCGTGGAAAACATGACGCCTGTGTCTGGCCTATCTCCGCTCATGTGCCGATGGATATAGACACCTGGCGTAGATATTTCAGCATCCTCAAGGAGTATGGCATCAATCATGTGCGTTTCCATTCCTGGTGCCCCCCGGAAGCCTGCTTCGCCGCTGCCGATGAAGCAGGGGTATATCTTCAGCCTGAACTTACGATTTGGGGTGCCATTGAAAAGAATCAGACTGACCTCCTCGAATTCCTGGAGACCGACATGGAGGCTATACTCTCGCAATATGCCCACCACCCCTCTTTCGTAATGTTCGCTATCGGCAACGAACTGTGGGGAGAAACAGCCCTTATTAAGGATTTCATTGATAAGGCCCGGGAAATAGTGCCGGGACTTCTCGCTACATACGGATCGAACGTTTATCTCGGCCACATGGGCCATATCGAGGGCGAGGATTTTCTCGTGACATGCCGCGTGGGCGACGGCGAGGGTTTCTCTACCCATGCCCGTGCCTCTTTCTCTTTCGCCGATGCTCCCAACGGCGGAATCATGAATTCCACCTACCCCAACACCACCATGAATTTTTCTAACGCACTGGCTCTTTCCCCTGTGCCTGTCGTAGGTCATGAGACGGGACAATACCAATCTTATCCCGACTTCTCTACAATCAAGAAGTATACGGGCGCACTCCGACCGGACAACCTCAAGGAGTTCAAACGTAGAGCACAGGAAGCCGGTACACTCAGAAAAGCTGACGCTTTCGCCAAAGCTTCAGGCGAATGGGCCGCACGTCTGTATAAAGCCGATATGGAAATGAATCTCAGAACTCCTGAAATGGGTGGATTCCAGTTGCTCGACATTCAGGATTATCCCGGACAAGGAACAGCTCTGGTTGGCATACTCGATCCTTTCATGGATTCCAAAGGCTTTATCTCACCGGATGACTGGAGACAAAGCTGTGATGAGATCACTCTTCTGGCTGAATTGCCCGGATTCACCTTTACCGGCGGTGATAAAATGAATTTCAATGTTGTCACCGCCGATTATTCACCGGAAGATCTATCGGGCGAAATTATCGACTGGCAACTACCCTTCACATCCGGACAGATACCTGTAAAACAGGCCAAAGGGGTGACTCTACAGAAAACTGTTGAGCTGACTTTACCCAATGTGGAAGCACCAGAGAAAATGACCCTCTTTTTATCTTTGAGCAACCCGGAGGTGACTAACAGCTATGATATCTGGGTCTATCCACGCAAATCTGACCGAGTGGAGGGTGTGAAAGTCACTTCCGACTACCGGGAAGCCCTCCGTTGGCTGGAAAAGGGCGACCGTGTCATCCTCGCTCCCGACACGGCAACTGTGGCGGCTACTACTCTTCCTCCTCTCTTCCAGACTGATTATTGGAATTACCGCATGTTCTACACCATCTGTAAGAATATGGGGGCGACACCATCTCCCGGCACACTCGGATTACTCATCGACGACTCACATCCGGCTTTCAACTATTTCCCTACCGATTCCCACACCGACTGGCAATGGTTTGATATCGTCACTAATTCCCGTCCTCTGATCATCGACCGTCTGCCGGCTTCCATAGATCCTATCGTAGAACCGATTGATAATGTCGACCGCAATTATCGCCTCGCCCTTATGCTGGAATGTAATGTGGGGAAAGGCAAACTTCTTATCGTCATGACCGACCTGAATAAAATAGCCCACACTCCCGAGGGCAGATGGTTCCGGAAATCGCTTGAGGAATACGTGGCCTCCAAGGAGTTCAAACCTTCACTGAGCCTCTCCCCGCGTCAGCTTACCGACCTTCTCATCAAACCCTCTACCAACCGTGTGCTCAAAGAGCTACGCAATATCTCCTATGATTGATTCGGATGATTGATAAAGGCCCGTCATGATTGATCATGGCCTACTTAAAGTTGTAGGCCCTATCTAAGACCCGGTAAACTAAAAAAAGCAAAAGAGTGTTTTATTTTTGATTTTCTCATTAATTTAATTAAATTTGCAAAGTGTTAGGAATTGCCACGTCTTATCTCTCCTTTTATTGTAGTGACATCCCTACAACCCCAAAATTTTGAAGNAATGACTATCAACGAGACTCAAGACGAAATTATAGAAGAATTCGATGGTCTGACCGATTGGATGGACCGCTATGCATATATTATAGATCTGGGCAACACCCTGCCTGAATTTCCGGAAGCCGACAAAACTCCTCAGAATCTTATCGAGGGTTGCCAAAGCCGTGTGTGGNTGNANNGCNCAGAAGGAAAACGATAACGAAATCCATTTCCAGGCTGATTCCGATGCCCTTATCGTGAAAGGAATTGTCGCTTTGCTTATGAGAGTGCTCAACAATCGCACTCCTCAGGAAATACTTGACGCCGACCTCTATTTCATCGACAAAATCGGTCTGAAAGAGCATCTCTCACCCACACGTTCAAACGGTCTGGTAGCTATGGTGAAACAGATCCATAATTACGCGAAAGCCTACCGAATGCTCGAAGCTAAATAAGTTACCTTCTCTGATTGCGAAGGCTGCTCTACCGTGCTACCCACTGTAACCGGCTGACTTTTTAATAACCAAACATCATACAAACCATGTTCAAAAACCAACCTGTAGGCCTTTATGTCCTTTCGCTTGCCAATACCGGCGAACGTTTCGGATATTACACCATGTTGGCCATCTTCCTGTTGTTCCTCCAAGCTAAGTTCGGATTCGACTCCACTGTCTCGGGGCAAATTTATGCTGTGTTCCTCGCTCTCGTCTACTTTATGCCGCTCATCGGCGGTTGGGTAGCTGATAAATGGAGTTTCTCCAAGTGTGTCGTTTCCGGCATCGCTATCATGTTCGTAGGTTATGCCATCATGGCTACCCCGACTGAAATCCGTTCTACCTCTTCTCTGGTTATCCTCTGCTGCTCTCTCGTGCTTATCGCTATCGGTACGGGCCTGTTCAAAGGTAATCTCCAGGTTATGGTGGGTGACCTCTACAACGACCCCAAATACAGCGGACAGCGTGATGCCGCTTTCTCTCTGTTCTACATGGCTATCAACGTAGGCTCTATGTTCGCACCTATGGCCGCAACCGCCATGTGTAATCTCGCTATGAACGCTAAAGGCCTCGTCTATAACGCTGATCTCCCTTCTCTCTGCAATAAGTTCCTCGACGGTGATATTCCCGGAAGTGATGTCGTGGCCAAGGCTGCCGAGAATGGCATGACTGTCGGTACTGACGTGGCTGCTTGGGCAAGCCAATATATCTCTACTCTGTCTACAGGTTACAGCTATGCATTCGCAATCGCTTGCGGTTCTCTCGTAATAAGCTTCCTTATTTATTATCTTGGCCGTTCCACTTACGCCCAGATCCTTACCAATAAGAAAGCCGGAACTAAGGCGGCTCAGGCTTCGGCAGGCCCGGAACTCACCCCGGCTCAGACCAAGGCCCGTGTCGTAGCTCTCCTTCTTGTTTTCGCTGTAGTTATCTTCTTCTGGATGGTATTCCACCAGAATGGAGCCACCCTTACTGCATTTGCCAAGAGCTGCACTTCTCCCGAAGCCGGAGGTTGGACTCGCATCGGTTTCAACGTTTGGGCTCTCTTCTCTATCGTGATTGGCGTTTACGCTCTCTTCAATCTTTTCCAGACAAAGTCAAAACAGGGACGTATCATCTGTGGCGTGCTCCTCGTGATGGTGGCTTGGGCACTATGGTATTTCTATAGCGAAACTCCCAATCCGCTCCCCGGCATCCAGCCGCAGCAGTATCAGCAATTCAACCCATTCTATGTGGTTGCCCTTACTCCGGTCTCTCTCGCTATTTTCGGTGCGCTTGCCAAGCGTAAGAAAGAGCCCTCCGCTCCTCGCAAGATTGGCTACGGTATGATTCTTGCAGGCGTGGCTTATGCCGTGATGATGCTCGGTTCTCTCTCTATCGTCGGCACAAGTGCCTCTGTTTCTCCCAACTGGCTTATATCAACCTACCTTCTTCTTACATTCGCAGAGCTTCTGCTGTCGCCGATGGGCATCTCTTTCGTTTCAAAAGTAGCTCCTCCGAAGCTCAAAGGTTCTATGATGGGCGGTTGGTTCGCAGCCACTGCTATAGGCAACTACCTTGTATCCATTCCTATGATTCTTTGGGGCAAAATTCCTCTCTACCTGCTTTGGATAATCCTCATCGCAATCTGTCTCGTAGCCGCAGGGTTCATCTTCATGATGATGAAGCGTCTCGAAGCCGCCACCTCCGACCAGCCGGAAAGCGCTGCTGCCGAATTAGCTGAAGGTGAGGCCACCGCAGCCGAAGTGGAAGTTTAAAAATAAAGTTATAAGTATTAGCAAATTATAATTAAAAGTGAACAGCGAATAAGTNGNNCNACTTATTCGCTGTTCACTTTTAATTATTTTCAANATTACCTATTCACTATTACTTATAAATCAGTGTGTGTAAAGGAAGCGTTTGATGCTGCGTTTTGGCGTTTTCTCAAACTCATTCGGCATAAGTACTATCTTGGTTAGCTGTTCGTAGGGTGCCACAATCTTGTTAAGCTCTTTACGGACGTTCTCCATAGTGGCATCCATATCGTTGAAGGATATGCCGAACTTATCCGTGGCATCAAAATCGGGATATACCAATCCTACAAGCTTGCCATCGCGCTCCACAACAAGACTTTCTGATACGAAAGGCATATTGTTAAGCTTAGCCTCTATCTCTTCAGGATATATGTTCTGACCCGACGCCGACAATAACATCGTCTTTGAACGTCCACGCAGGAAGAGGGTGCCGTCCGGTAAACGTGTACCCATATCTCCTGTGTGTAGCCAGCCCTCTTTGTCGAGCACGGCCTCTGTGGCCTCCGGATTATTATAATANCCCTTCATAACATTCGTGNCTCTTACGCATATCTCNCCGGNAATGTTCTCCGGATCGNNCGATTNTATCTTACTCTNCATAATNGGCAAGGTCTNACCCGACGAGCCTACTATAAATTCTCTCCATGGGGTATAGGAAATCAACGGTCCGCACTCTGTCATGCCATACCCTACGGTAAAGGGGAATTTTATCTTATGCAGAAATTCCTCGACTTCGTGATTAAGCGGCGCNCCCCCCACAATGACCTCCTCAAATTCTCCTCCGAATGCATCTATCAGTTTTTTACGTATCTTGGAGTAGATGAGTGAGTCAAGGAATGGCACGGCAAGGGTCCATCTCATCGTNCCTTTGGAAATCATCGGCAGAATCTGGTTTTTATATATCTNCTCCAATATCAGAGGCACCGTTATTACAAGATTGGGACGCACCTCACTNAAAGCTTNCAATAAGATACGGGGTGAAGGTGTCTTACAGAGAAGGGTGATGTGTGAGCCCACCGCCAAAGGCGTAAGCATATCGAAAGCACACCCGTAGGCATGGGCCAACGGCAGAAANGCCAAGGCTCTTGACGAACGGAAATGAAGCTCCGAATCCATACCGAAGCAGACGTTTCCCGCAAGATTTTCACCGGTCAACATTACTCCTTTTGAGAAACCTGTGGTGCCTGAGGTATAGTTTATCTCTATAACCTCCGAGTTGTCTCGGTCGGCATATTTAACATCCTGACTGTTGAAGCCTTCGGGATATTTACGGTTGAAACGACGATTAAGAAGACGTATGTGGCGGTGCAATTCCGACTCGGGCCGTTCATATAGCACCACTTTCCTCTCAAGACTTAAAACTCCCTTCACATTGAGCAGCGATTCGGGCTCAATATGCTCCCAGATACTGTCGGAAATAAAAAGCACGCTCGCTCCGGAATGATTGACAATATGGGTGATGTCTTTAGGATTGAATTCTGAAAGAATCGGCACGATAATTGCTCCGTAGGTCACTGTGCCCATATAAACCTTTACCCACTCTGCTGAGTCTTTACCACATAAAGCCACTTTGTCTCCTTGCTTTAACCCGATTGACTCGTAGAGCAAGTGAGCACGTGCCATGGATTTTGCTAATGAGGAGTAATTCACCGTATTGTTTTTACCGTATTCACTCAGGGCCGGAAGATCCCAATTCTCTATGAAACTACGCTCGTAAATCTTTATAAAATTCTTTATTTCTATCATCTTGCCGTTATTTATAGTCGTCGTGGTTATTCCGGTCGGTACCGGTCTCATATTTGCAACAATTTTACTTCCCTTAATGTTGTAAGCGCATTATTATTTTGTGATTTCAAATTTTTATAGTAGTTTTGCAATGTTTTTGTTAGAAAGTGTTAAAAAATATTTTTTAGTTTTTAACGTCATGCACAAGCATCTAATGAAGATTTCTATAGCGGAAGCAAGATTCGCAACGGTGTCGATTCTTCTGATCCTTTTCTTTGCTTCTTGCCGGAAACAGCCCCTATCTGAAGAGACACGCTTTGTGCCCCGGCATGACACGGAAGAATTTCATGCTGACAACGACATTGCCATGACTATACGTAGTCTGGCAGATGCTATAAAGGTGGGAGAACCTCTTGATTCTACCTTTTATGATTTCGAAGGTGTCCTTACCGACGGTCAAGGCTCACCGCTCTACACCGACGTGCAAGGCGCACCCGGCGTATGGCAGATCGATGTGATCGATAATAAAAACGTGATTATTAAAAATTTATATCTCGGCGACCTGCTTCCCGGAGATCTTCAGAGCTATCTCCTCCAAAGCCTTAATCTCACCGACCTCAACCCTGTCAGCTATATCGGAATGGATATGACCAACGATGAGGAGAGCCAGATTCAGGTCTATAATTTCGGAGGAGGATATCTGTGCTTTGAAGTAAGGGTCGGTATTGCTCCTAATGGCCTTGAAGGACCCTTGTTAAGCATCAGGATGACCGCTGATCCGCCCGTCCTGGTCGGAAAACAAACCAACGGGTAGCATCAAATCTGGGCAGCGCCATCAGTTGCACGTCAGCCTTACGGTCTTCCAGAGTCTCCTCTGCATTCCCCACTTTCTTACCTGCCTCTTCCAAGGCCGCTCTGACTGCCCCCAAGGCTTTCTGTGGAGTGTTGTTGTCTTGCGAAAGATGACAGAGAAAAATATATTCAAGCCCGGGATTGATTATCTCTTTCAGAAAAGCTGCTGTGTGCATGTTATCCATGTGGCCTATCTCAGTCTGTATGCGCGCTTTCAGATAATCGGGATAACGGCCCATGCGGAGCATCGTAAGGTCGTAGTTGGCCTCTATCACCAGGTAATTGGCTTTTTGCATGTAATGTCTTGCCCGATCACTGACGGCGCCTAAATCTGTGGCAAGTACGAAATATCTGTTGTCAAATTCTATTGAAAAACCCATATTGTCAGTTCCGTCATGAGGCACTTCAAACGCTGTGATGTTCAAATCTCCCAAGGTGAACGGAATCTCCTTGAATATGGGATGATGATAATCTTTTATTCGTTTTGATATGCTGTGGCGACGCAATATTCCCCCTATCACACGATTTGTGCAATATAGTCTGAGATGTTTGTGGGCCCGCAGCAGACTGTAAACATATCGCACATGATCTGAATGGTCATGTGTCAGGAGCACCCCGGTCACGTGGCTCATCTCCACACCGTTGGCTTTTAGGGTTGATTCTATCACTTCGGCCTTTATTCCCACATCTATCAGTATGCCACCTTTGGATGTGCCTACATAACAGCAGTTGCCGCTCGAGCCCGAACCGAACGACATGAAATGAAGCAGATTATCATTAGTAACTCGCTTCTGTGGCTGGGGTATCTGGGATGCCGCATATATATTCCGACGCACCGGAGCCGGAGCAGCTTTCACCGGCTCTTCGTCATCCCATTCTTCAAATGGCAGCCGCATCTGGCCTTCAAATGTTATCTTGCGTCGCACCTTGTCTTTTTGCTTTTTATAGTTTTATTATTCTTGATTTGGTCTTATTCTTTATCACGAGGCCTCTTGAGTTCATCCCCTATTGCTCCCTACCCCTGACCAGGCAGTCAGTCTTTCTTTTACTTATGTCTGAACTCTTCCGGCATATATAAGGAAGATGGCCGGCCGTTTATCATAATCATATTTTTCGTTTTTCCAACGCATGGCGGGTAAGGTCTTTATCGACTCCCGCTCGGGATCGGTGATATCACAGGCTACACATACAAGCGTATCACCCCTCAATGTTCGCGACAGACTCTCCACCATACGATTGTTGCGGTAAGGGGTCTCTATGAAAATCTGTGTCATGTCGTTCTTGCGCGAAAGTGTCTCCAGCTCCCTGACTTTATGCTCCCGCTCTTTTGCATCTATCGGCAGATAACCGTTGAAACAGAACCCCTGGCCGTTGAAGCCTGACGCCATCAAAGCCATGAGGATGCTCGATGGACCCACTAACGGAATCACTCGCAATCCCTCTCGCTGAGCTATACTCACAGGAAGAGCTCCGGGATCGGCAACCGCCGGACATCCCGCCTCGCTCATCACTCCCATGGGCTCACCTCGGCGCAAGGGCTCCAGATAGGAACTCACTTCCGAAAGATCTGTATGACGGTTGAGTTCGTAAAATGTCACTGAACCTATATCGAATGTCGGATCGCAACNCTTCAGAAATCGTCGCGCTGTCCGGATATTCTCCACTATTATATGTTGCAAGCCCCGGAGTATCTCAAGATTGCCCTCCGGAAGCACTTCCCTCAGCGGGGCATCACTGATATTGACCGGCACAAGATAAAGAGCTGTCATGAGTTTCATACATACAAAATTAATAAAAAAATTTANTACTTTTGCAAANAATAACTACNTTTTATGANTCTTCCATCCGGTTTTATCGATATGGCNCNTTCTCTCCTNAANGAGNNAGNGCAGGAGTTTCNCGACGCTATGCAGAGACCCCCCGTTACCTCCGTACGCCTCAACTCCCGCAAGCCGGGTGCTGAATTTAAGGACGCTCTGCCGGTAAAATGGTGTCCTACGGGGTTATATCTCCATCAACGGCCTCTCTTTACTCTTGACCCTTTGCTTCATGCCGGGGCGTATTATGTGCAGGACGCTTCTTCCATGATTCATCGCGAAGTTGTGAGAAGACTTGTCAACACCCCGGTCAGCCTGCTCGATTTATGCGCGGCTCCGGGTGGAAAGACCACAGCCATGATCGATGCCCTCCCCGACGGCTCGCGTGTGGTTGCCAATGAGTATATGCCGAAAAGAGCACGAATCTTGAAGGAAAACCTGACTAAATGGGGATACAACCCCGTCACTGTTACAAATCATGATTCAGCTTTTTTTGCACATAGTGGCGATGAATTTGACATCGTTGCCGTAGACGCTCCCTGCTCCGGCGAGGGGATGATGCGTAAGGATGAGGATGCCGTGGCTCAATGGAGCCCCGAACTTATTGATAAATGTGCCGCTCTTCAGAAAGAGATTGTCGCTAATGCAGTGAAGGCGATACGTCCGGGAGGTTATCTTATCTATTCCACATGCACTTTCAACCGTCAAGAAAATGAAGAGGTTGCCCAATTCATTAATTCTGTCTTGGGCTTGCAACCGGTTGATATGGATTTCCCGGAAGAATGGGGCATACCGCGTGGGATAGATACGGATTTACCTGTCTACCGTTTCATGCCACACCGCACGGAAGGAGAAGGCCTCTTTTTAGCAGTATTCCGGAAACCTGCTGATGCAGACGCCGGAAATAGATCTGTCAAAAGAGTGGAAAATAAAATCAAAAGAGGGGAGTTTAAAATAAAGGGTGACAATAGAACGGCATCAAAAGGCGATTTTAAAAAGTATGACAAAGACAAGTCTCCTGAACCGCCTGAAATTGAAGAGGTGCTTTCTGTAAATTTCAACCGTTCTCTATTCCCTGAGGTGGATGTGGATAAAGACACCGCACTCGCCTATCTTCGTCGTGAGGCTATAATACTCTCACCCGACATTCCCAAGGGCCTTGTTGTGGTCACTTATAAAGGACTGCCTCTTGGTATGGTGAAGAATATCGGTAGCCGTGCGAACAATCTCTATCCTAAAGGGTGGAGAATCCTTATGAGATAAACAGAATGAGTTTAATAGATTTTTGTGATAGATAGAATATTGAATTAAGTATAATAATTGTTGAGATAACTATATCACAAATATACTGTGAGAAATATGAAAAAGGTTAATTATCCTGTCACCGGAATGATGTGCGCCGTATGCGCGGGAACAGTCGAGAAGACTGTGGCCGGATGTGCCGGTGTAAAGAATGCCTCGGTTAATTTTGCAGCTGCTGAAGTATCTTTCTCTTACGATCCTGCCCTAACTTCTCCTGAAATTGTAGCCAAGGCCGTCAGTGACGCCGGTTATGACATGATTATCGTAAACAGCGCCGCTGAAGCCGTGGAGGAAAAAGAAAAAGCTGAGCATCTCCAATATGTGAGAATGCGCCGTAATCTTATCATTGCCTGGGCTCTCACAATCCCTTTGTCGGTGATTTGCATGATGCATATCCATTTCCCGGGAGTCGACTGGGTGATGGCTGCACTCACTCTTGCCGTCATGATCATCAGCGGACGGCGATTCTACACTTCGGGCCTCAAACATCTTTTTTCCCGACGCCCCGATATGGATTCTCTTGTGGCGGTATCCACTCTGGTTAGCTTCTTTTTCTCTCTCTTCAATACAATTTCTTCAAAAACACTTACCGACCATGGTATACCGGCCGACCTCTATTATGAAGCCGCTGCCATGATTATCGCTTTTGTGTCAACCGGCAAGTTTATGGAAATGCGTGCCCGGCGTAATACCGGTACAGCCATCCGGGCCCTTATGGGATTGCAACCATCGGAAGCTTTACTGGTAAATCCCGACGGCTCCACCCGTACCGTGAAAATTGAAGACATCAGAAAAGGTGATATCTTGTCGGTGCGACCGGGCGACCGTATCNCTGTTGACGGAATCGTCACGGGCGGACATGCCGTNGTAGATGAAAGNATGCTCACCGGTGAACCNGAAGNCGTTGAGAAANCCAANGGCTGCAAGGTCTCTGCAGGAACTCTTATCACCAACGGCACAATCACGGTGGAGGCCGTACAGGTGGGANCCGCCACTGAACTTTCCCGAATTATCGAATGTGTAAGGGCTGCACAGGGATCTAAAGCTCCGGTGCAAAGNCTTGTNGATAAAATCAGTTCCGTTTTCGTACCGACTGTTATCCTTATCTNTCTTCTGACTTTTGTANTNTGGATATGTGTAGGTGTAAAACTTCTTCCGTTGGCTGTGCTCGCTGCAGTGTCGGTGTTGGTCATAGCGTGTCCTTGTGCTCTCGGATTGGCCACTCCCACAGCGGTCATGGTCGGTATAGGCCGTGGAGCAAGAGAGGGTATCCTTATTCGTGAGGCAGCCGCCCTTGAACGTCTGGCAAAAGTTACTGTACTCGCTATTGACAAGACAGGTACCCTCACCGAAGGGAAACCCTCTGTCACAACCACTTTCCCACCACAGCTTGATCCGGCACTCGTGGAAGCCATCTATGCTTTGGANATGAAGTCGGCTCATCCTTTGGCAGACGCAATCTCTTNTTGGNGTAAACAACACCTCAAGNCTGTGGCGCCTGCGCCGCAGAGNNTCGATTACACACCCGGCANAGGCATAACCGGAGAGGTTGCCGATCAAACCTACTGGATAGGAAGTGAGGCCTTAGGTAAATCAAGGGGCGCTGCTNTCCCGGAAGACATGCGGAAGATGGTGGAGACATGGGCGGCTGAAGGTGCAGGAATTGTTCTCGCGGGAAATGACAGCAAGGCATTGGCTGCTTTCAAGGTGGCCGATACGGTTCGACCCGATGCTAAGGAGGCTATAGAGCAGCTCCGTAATGAAGGCATCAGGCCTGTGCTCCTCACCGGCGACCGTATGACCACAGCCTTACATGTAGCGCAACAAACGGGCATAAAGGATGTATATGCCGAATTGCTCCCTCAGGGTAAGCAGGATGAAATAGCACGACTCAAAAAAACCGGGGAAATTGTGGCTATGGCCGGCGACGGTATCAATGATTCTCAAGCGCTGGCAGAAGCCGATGTCTCTATTGCCATGGGAGGCGGTAGCGACATAGCGATTGAGGTAGCTCAGCTTACGATTGTTTCCGGACGGTTAACTTTTATTCCTAAGGCTGTGAAATTATCAAATTCCACACTAAAAGTGATACG
>WFLX010367434.1_pt1 | contig 24028 bp, 23 predicted proteins | sample 4967041 | NCBI WGS metagenome assembly WFLX01 (sample SAMN12857096, study PRJNA449069) | gut metagenome | isolation source: stool from male and female vole | host: Microtus ochrogaster | place: USA:Florida | collected 2017
CATGAGGATGAACCGCGCCGGAGGGCGCACCGCCGCACAGGTGCTCGCCGAAAGCCCGGAAGAACGCCTGGCCGACATATTCTATTTCTACGGCGAACTTAAGAACGCCCGGCGCATAGCCTCCGAGATAGCCCGGCGCAACAGCTCGCGCCCCATCTCCACGGTGCAGGACCTCCTGGAGGTAGTCAAGCCCCTGGTCAATCCACGCCAGGAAAAGAAAGAGCTGGCACAGATATTCCAGGCCCTGAGGATAGAGGTCAACGACGAGCTGGCGTCGCTCAAGGCCCTCCTGACACAGTCGCTGGAGATGCTCTGCAGCGGCGGACGCCTGGCCGTGATCACCTACCACAGCCTGGAGGACCGCCTCGTGAAGAACTTCATGAAGACCGGCGATTTCGNGGGCAAGGCGCATAAGGACTTCTTCGGCAAGAACGTCTGCGACATTCGCCCCGTGGCGAACAAGCCCATAGTGCCCACGCAAGAGGAAATCGAGGCCAACCCCCGGAGCAGGAGCGCAAAACTCAGAGTAGCCGAAAAACTATAATCTCCCTCATCAGCAATGGCCAACGACACTACAACGAAAAAAAAGAAGAAAAGCCCGGGAGCCAACGTTGGCTCCTTCTCTATCAAAGTATTCTTAGGCGACATAATTAGTAGCGGTTTTTTCGGGAGGAACAAATTCTCGATCCTGATAATCATAGGCCTGATCATCTTCTTCACCGCCATAAAATACGAATGCCAGACACGCATGGAGACCATAGCCAAGCTCGAGATAGAGCTTGCCATCGTCAAATCCGAAGGTATCCGCGAACAGAGTCTCTACATGAGCCGCACCCGCGAATCGATGATGCGCACGCTTGTCGATACCATGCACCTCAACCTCGGCATCCAGGACGAACCACCCTTTATCCTGCACTACGATGAAAAATAAGCGACTACAGATAATCTGGCGCTACGGCATAATATCAGCGTTCATATCCCTGTTCGCCATGATGATTGTGTTCTCAGCCGTGAGGACCACCGTGTTGGACGCCGACAAATGGAACGCCAAGGCCGATTCGACGCTGAGCCGGGTGTTCATGGTGCAGCCCAAGCGCGGCGAGATTCTGGCCGCCGACGGAAGCGTGCTGGCCACCAACCTCACCGCCTACTCCATCTGCCTGGACTACCGCACCGCCGCACGCCGCGAGAAGGCGTTCCTGGAATCGCTCGACAGCCTGTGCGACACACTGGCCCTCTACTATCCCGTGCGCACCCGCGAGGAATGGAAGAAACATCTTGCCGCCCCCCTGGCCGAGAAGCCCGAGAAGCGNAGGCNGTCGCATGTGATTATAAAGGACGNTACCTACGCCGACTATCTGCGNNTGCTNAANTTCCCATTCTTCAAGAGATACAGGAAAAAATACACCCACGGCCTCCACTACACCACCAAGGAAGTTAGGGTCATGCCCTACGGATCTATGGCCCGCCGAAGCATAGGCAGATGCAACTATATCAATGTGCCCAAATTCCAGGACACCACCGTGTCCAAAGACAAGGTCGATGCCCTCCACGGCTACAGCGGCATCGAGGCTTCGCTCGACACCCTGCTCTACGGCAAGCCCGGCACGGCGAAATATGTGCAGCTCACCCACGGTGTGCGCACATGGGTCGATAAGCCCGCCGAGAACGGCCGCTCCGTGCGCACCACCATCGACATCAACATCCAGGACATCGTGGAGAGCGAGCTGCAGTCGATGTTGCAGACCACCCAGGCCGAATGGGGCACATGCATACTGATGGAAGTGGCCACCGGCGACATAAAGGCCATATCCAACCTTGACCGCGACAAGAACGGCAACTACATCGAGGCCATGAACTACGCCATGCAGGCCTACGAACCCGGGTCGGTGATGAAACCCATATCTATGATCATCGCCCTGGAGGACCGCTATGCCTTCCCGCTGCACCAGATGATGAAGATCGGAAGCTCATACAGCTATGCCGGCGGCGCACCGATCCACGATACCCACTCCCCGGAGTATCTGCCCGTGAGCAGCTTCCTCGAATATTCGTCGAACATCGGCATGACAAAGCTCATCGCCCCACATTACGAGAACAACCTCAACGGCTTCCGCGAACGCCTGCGCGAGATCGGATTCTTCGATCCTCTCGGCACAAAGATGGCCGACGAGCGCCCTCCCGTATTCCCCACTCTCGACCCCAAGGCCGGAGGAAGGGTGTCGCTATCACGTATGAGCTACGGCTACTCCACGATGATTCCGCCCATCTACACCTGCGCCATATACAACGCCATAGCCAACGACGGCAAGTTCGTGCGTCCGCGCATCGTAAAGGAGATTATCGATGACGAGGGCAATGTGGAGGAAAACCCTGTGAGCTATGTCCGCGACAGCATAATGTCGAGAAAAAACGCCAAGATCCTGCGCGAGATGATAAGGGCTGTGGTCTATGGCGAAGGTGGCACAGCCAAGACCCTCCGGAGCGATATCGTGGAGCTGGCCGGAAAGACAGGCACCTGCCGCATAGCCTACAGCCGGAGCGACAGCGTCAGGGACCAGCATGGAAATATCATCACCGGATACGTCAACAACCGCTATCGCCTGTCATTCTGCGGATTCTATCCTTACGAGAATCCGCAGTACACCTGCATGGTGCTGATATCCAATCCCAAGCCGGAATTCAAGGGTGCGGCCACCACCGCCGGATTTGTGGTGAAGAACATAGCCCTGAAGATGCACGCGCGGGGAATGCTCAGGAACCACTCCGAACTCATGGCGAGCACACATAAGAGCAAGGCTCCGGTGCTCTACGCCTCTGACCACGACCTTATGGCCAGGGCCACCGGTGCCACCGGATTGGATAAGTTCAGGACATTCCCGAAACCAAAGAGCACCGGCGAGGGCACAGTGCCCGATGTGAAAGGCATGGGCGTGCGCGACGCGGTGCGCGCCATGGAGGAGGCCGGCTTTAATGTGCAGGTGAAGGGCAACGGCTACGCTTACAAGCAGAACTATAATGCGGGCGCACGCGTCAAGGCGGGCACGGTGGTGACTGTCAATTTCACTCCCGAATGAAAAAGAATTGAAAAACCAAAGGAAATGCATACAATCGAAGATTTATATAAGGCCTTGGGGCTCAAGCTCCCCCACCCCGCTCCGGCAGCTATGGAGCTGGCGGGCATCACGGCCGACTCTCGTCAGGTGAAGCCCGGATGGGTGTTCGTGGCAGAGAAGGGCGTGGCTGTCGATGGCCACGACTTCATAGGCAAGGCTGTGGACAGCGGTGCCGCCGCCGTGGTGTGCGAGCGGCTTCCCGAGAAGCCCCACGGGAACGTGGTGTGGATAAAGGTGGCCGATAGCGTGGCGGCCTTGGGAGAACTTGCCTCGTGGTGGTACGGCTATCCCTCTCACAAGCTCACCCTCGTGGGCATCACCGGCACCAACGGTAAGACCACAATAGCCACCCTGCTCTACGAGATGGCACGGGAAATGGGCGAGAAATCCGGACTGATCTCCACCGTGGTGAACAGAATCGACCTGCTCAGCGAGCCTTCCACCCACACCACCCCCGACCCCCTCACCATCAACCGTCTTCTCCACCAGATGGCAGAGGCCGGATGCACATTCTGCGCCATGGAAGTGAGCAGCCATGCCTGCGCCCAGAGGCGCATACATGCCCTGAAGTTCGCCGGAGGAGTGTTCACCAACCTCACACGCGACCACCTCGACTATCACGGCACGTTCGACAATTACCTGCGCGCCAAGAAATCGTTCTTCGACAGCCTTCCCGCCGACGCGTTCGCCCTGACCAATGCCGACGACCGCAATGGCGCCGTGATGCTGCAGAACTGCAAGGCTCGCTGCGCCGACTATTCGGTGCGCGGAGCGGCCACATTCCGTAGCAAGGTGATCGAGAGCCGCATCGACGGCATGACCATGACATTCGACGGCACAGAGATGGAGACACCCTTCGTGGGACGCTTCAACGCCTCCAACCTCACGGCCGTCTATGCCGCGTCGATGCTCATCGGCTGGGACCGCGAGGATGTGCTGCGCGGCCTCAGCAAGCTGCTCCCTGTGGCAGGACGCATGGAGACAATCCGCAGCTCCGACGGACGCACAGCCATCGTCGACTACGCCCACACCCCCGACGCCCTGGCCAATGTGCTCGCCACCATCACCGATGTGGCTGCCGGAGGCGCCATCATCACCGTCACCGGAGCCGGAGGCGACCGAGACAAGGGCAAGCGTCCGCTCATGGCCGCCGAAGCCGTGAAATACAGCGACATGGTGGTGATCACATCCGACAACCCCCGTTCCGAAAGCCCCGCCGACATCGCCGCCGACATGCTGGCCGGAGTGGCTCCGGAGCAGCGCGGAAAGGTGGAGGTGATCCTCGACCGGGAGGAAGCCATCCGGCACGCCATCGCCATGGCCGGGCCGACCGATGTGGTGCTCGTGGCAGGAAAAGGACACGAGACTTACCAGATCATCGGCGGCGAGACACGCCACTTCGACGACCGCGAGGTGGTGCGCCAAGGATTCGCCGACATCAAACCATAAACTATAACCCTTAACCCTCAAGTTGAGCGAAGCGAAACTTGAACTACAAAACGCAAGATATGCTCTATTCACTCTTCAAGATACTTCAGGACTATCAGGTGCCGGGATCGCGACTGATGGACTACATCACATTCCGGTCGGGGCTGGCCTTCGTGCTGGCGATGGTGATAGCCATATTCATAGGCCGAAAGATCATACAGCGGCTGCAGCTGATGCAGGTGGGCGAGATTATCCGCAACCTCGGCATCGAGGGACAGATGAAGAAGACCGGCACACCGACAATGGGCGGCATCATCATCATCATTGCCATCCTGGTGCCGTGTCTGCTGGTGGGCAACCTCACCAACGTGTACATGATCCTGATGCTCGTATCGACGGTGTGGCTTGGTCTGATAGGTTTCCTCGACGACTACAAGAAGATACAGAAGCATAACAAAGACGGCATAAAAGGCAAATACAAGATAATCGGACAGGTGGGTATAGCCCTGATTGTGGCCACCACGATGTTCTTCAACTCGGATATTGTGATCGTGAAGAACACCGAGGTGATCGACTCCTCCACCAAGAGGGTGGAGGAAGTGGTGTATTCCGACGTGCAGACCCATGCGCCCGAGACAACAATTCCGTTCGTTAAGAACAACAACTTCGACTACACATGGCTCACCGGATGGATGGGCGACTATGCCGAGACGGGTGGCTGGGTGGCTTTCTTCATCATCACAGTGTTCTTCGTGGCTGCCACCAGTAACGGAGCCAACCTCACCGACGGCCTCGACGGCCTGGCCACAGGATGCTCGGCCATAATCGGATGCGCTCTGGCGGCGATGGCGTATCTCGGCGGCAACATAATCTATTCGTCGTACCTCAACATCATGTATATCCCGGCCANCTCNGAACTGGTGNTGTACATGGCNGCCTNCNTCGGCGCCCTGGTGGGATTCCTGTGGTACAATGCGTCGCCGGCCCAGGTGTTCATGGGCGACACGGGTTCGCTGATGTTGGGCGGTATCATAGCCGTGTTTGCAATCCTGATCCACAAGGAGCTGCTGCTGCCCATACTGTGCGGCATCTTCTATGTGGAGGATCTGTCGGTGATGCTGCAGGTGGCCTACTACAAGAAGACCGGAGGCAAGCGCATATTCAAGATGACGCCGCTCCACCATCATTTCCAGAAAGAGGGGCACGCGGGCATCCAGGCCTTGATACAGCGACCCCTGCAGGCTATTCCGGAGTCGAAGATAGTGACACGCTTCTGGATTATCTGCATGATTCTGGCAGTGGCTACTTTCGTGACGCTGAAAATCAGATAGGTGGCAAGTGATAGTGAATAAGTAATAGTGAATAAGTAATTTATAAGACCTATAAGACTTATAAGATTTATAAATTATGAATTGTGAATTGTGAATTATGAATTTAGATAAGAGATTAGTGGTTCTGGGTGGCGGTGAGAGCGGGACCGGCGCTGCCATCCTTGCAAAGGATAAAGGTTTCGATGTGTTTCTGAGCGACTTTGGTTCCATCAGCGACAAATACAAGGCCATGCTCGACGCGGAGAATATCCCCTGGGAGGAGGGACACCACTCAGAGGACAAGATTCTCAACGCCGATGAGGTGGTGAAGAGTCCCGGCATTCCCCCGACAGCTCCCATAATGGTGAAAATCAGGGAGAAGGGAATCCCTGTGATATCGGAGATTGAGCTGGCCGGACGCTACACCGATGCCCGGATGGTGTGCATCACCGGAAGCAACGGCAAGACCACCACCACGTTGCTCACCTACCATATCCTCAAGGAAGCCGGATTGGACGTGGGGCTGGCGGGGAATGTGGGCAAGAGCCTTGCGCTTCAGGTGGCACGCGAGAATCACGACGTGTATGTGATCGAGCTAAGCAGTTTCCAGCTGGAGAACATGTATGATTTCCGCGCCAACATAGCCATAATCATGAACATCACTCCCGACCATCTCGACCGCTACGACTACACGATGCAGAACTATGTGGATGCCAAATTCCGCATTCTCCAGAATATGGACCAGCGCGACAGCTTCATCTACTGGCAGGACGACCCCGTGATCAAGGCCCAGCTTGAGCGCATCACCGTCGACGCCACCCGCTATCCCTTCGCCGAGACCTGCGAGGAAGGTACCGCAGCATATATCGATGCTGAGAACAATCTGATAATCAATACATCGGAATCGTCTTTGAAGATGCCCCGCGCCGACCTGGCCCTGTCGGGACTCCACTATCTCTAATAGTCGATGGCTGCCCGCCTGTCGGCCTCGCTGCTAAATATCCGCAATGAGGAGATATGCAAGTCGCTGAGCGATTTCGACGGTGTGGAGCACCGTCTGGAATATGTCGACACCATCGACGGAGTGGTGTACATCAACGACTCGAAGGCCACCAACGTCAACTCCACCTGGTACGCCCTGGAGAGCATGACCGCGCCTACCGTGCTCATACTTGGAGGCAAGGACAAAGGCAACGACTACAGCGAGATCCTGCCTCTGGTGAAGGAGAAGGTGAAAGCCATAGTGGCCATGGGAAAGGACAACGCCAAGATCATCGACTTCTTCTCCGCCCATGTGCCCGTGATAGCCGACACACACAGCCTGGCCGACGCCGTGGCAGCCTGCCGCTCCCTGGCCGCTGAGGGCGACACCGTGCTCCTCTCGCCCTGCTGCGCCAGTTTCGACCTCTTCAAGAGCTACGAGGATAGGGGAGGGCAGTTCAAAACCGCCGTCAAGAACCTGAAATCATGATGAGAATGGAGACAGCCAAACCGGAAACACCCGACAAGACCACGCTCGTGGAAGAAAAGCCCAAGCGCACCGACAAGCAGATATGGGGCATCTACATAGCCCTGTGCCTGATATCGATCGTGGAGCTTTACAGCGCGTCGAGTCACGAGGTGACTGCCGCCAACGTGCTCTCGCCCGTGATAAGGCACGTGCTATTCCTCGGCGCCGGCCTGGTGATCATCCTGCTGCTGCAGAACACCCACTACAAGAAGTTCTACAAATGGTCCTGGGTGTTCGCCACCATCAGTGTGCTCGCCATGGTGTGGACCCTCTTCTTCGGTATCACCATCAACGGCGCGCAGCGCGCCTTCTCCATCCTTGGCTTCACCTTGCAACCCTCGGAGATGGTGAAGCTCTCGTCGGCACTGATGATAGCCGCGATCCTGTGCAAGGAGCAGATGAAAGGCGTGGACGACGTGACGGACAAGGGCGTGATCTATTCCACTGTGGCTGTCCTGGTGTGCTGCGGACTCCTGTTCAGCCAGGGCCTCACCAACACCCTCCTGCTCATGGCCATAAGCCTGTCGATGATGATAATAGGCGGAGTGGGGGGCAAGAAGCTCCTGAAGGTGCTCCTGGTGTTCCTGGTGGCAGGCTGCCTGGGGCTGGGAGTGAAGATACTTCTTGCATCCACCGGCAAACACCAGGAGGTGAAGGAGGAGCAGACGATTACCTATGTACCCGGCACCGATGTGAAGGTCGGTGTGTCGGATGATGACCAGGGTTTCGGAGACCAGGGCGGCCGCCTCGACACCTGGGTGAACCGTCTCAAACGCCACTTCAGTGCCGACAAATTCAAAGACAAGATTACCAACGAGAACCAGCAGGAGCAATACTCCTACATCGCCCAGGCCCACGGCGGCCTGTTCGGGGTGATGCCCGGCAATTCGCGCGAGACAGCGCGTCTGCCGCTGGCCTTCTCCGACTATATCTACGCCATTGTGATAGAAGAACTCGGGCTCTTCGGCGGCATATTCGTGCTCATCCTCTATCTGTGGCTGCTCGCCCGCGCCGGCAGGGTGGCGAGCCGGTGCCAGACTGCCTTCCCGGCCCTGCTGGTGATAGGCATGGCCGTGTTCATCACCTACCAGGCCATATTCCACATGGCCATCGTCACAGGAGTGTTCCCCGTCTCCGGGCAGCCGCTGCCGCTGATATCCAAGGGCGGCACGTCGATCCTCATGACCTCCATCGCCATAGGGGTGATGCTGAGCGTGAGCCGCCACGCCGCCCGCAAAGGCCAGAAAGCCGAGATAAAGGAAGAACTATCCGAACTCTCAGAAGAAATCAAAGCCATCAACCCCACTTGACCCTACAGACTTGACCTTATGAAAAGAGCAATAATAAGCGGCGGAGGCACTGGCGGACACATATTTCCCGCCCTCTCCATAGCCAACGCCCTCAGGCGACGCTACCCCGACATTGAGATCCAATTCGTCGGGGCCGACGACCGTATGGAGATGACCAAGGTGCCCGAGGCCGGATATCCCATCATCGGACTGCCCGTGAGCGGATTCGACCGCAAGCATCCGCTGCGCAACATCAAGGTGCTCCTGAAGCTGTGGAAGGCCATGAGGATGGCCAGGAAGCTGGTGAAGGACTTCAAGCCCGACATTGCAATCGGGGTGGGGGGCTACTGCAGCGGACCGACACTGAAAGCCGCACAGAAAGCCGGAGTGCCTACCATAATCCAGGAACAAAACTCCTACGCCGGAGTCACCAACAAGCTCCTGGCCAAGAAAGCCGACGCAATATGCGTGGCCTACGACGGCATGGAACGCTTTTTTCCCGCCGCCAGCATCCACCTCACGGGCAATCCCGTGCGCAAGGACCTCACCGACTGCTCCCTCAGCCAGGCCCAGGCCAAGCAGAAACTCGGATTCAGTCCGGAGAAGCCTCTGGTGCTGGTGGTGGGCGGAAGCCTGGGTGCGCGCACCATCAACGAATCCGTGGACGCCGCCCTCCCGGCCATAGCCGAAGCCGGAATACAGATGCTCTGGCAGACTGGCAAATACGGAGCCGACCGCTGGGCAGCCGATGCCGAAGGCTACGCCGACGTGAAGGCGACGGTGTTCATCAAGGACATGGCCGTGGCCTACCGCGCCTCCGACATTGTGGTGGCACGCGCCGGAGCCGGCACCATCAGCGAGCTGCAGCTCTTGGGCAAGCCCTCAATCCTGGTGCCCTCGCCAAACGTGGCGGAGGACCATCAGCGCAAGAACGCCGAGGCCCTCTCCTCGCGCGGAGCCGCCATAATGATCCTCGACAAGGACGCCCACGAGCAATTGCGCCCCGCTATCCTCGAGCTCGTCGGCGACAGAGATCGCCGCACCTCCCTCGCGGAGAATGTCAGGAAGATGGCCCTGGAGGACTCCGACGAGAAGATCGTGGACATCATAGCCGCTACCCTGGAAACAAAACATTGACCCACATCAAAGTTTAGACTCATGGATTTCAAGAACATATACTTCGTCGGGATAGGGGGCATAGGCATGGCAGCCCTCGCCAGATACTTCCTCTCGAAAGGCTGCCGGGTGGCGGGCTACGACCGCACCCTCTCCGCCCTGACCCATGCCCTGGCCGAAGAGGGAGCCGCCGTGAGCGATTCCGACAGCATGGACGCCATCCCCGCCGACTTCCGCGACCCGGCCACGACCCTGGTGGTATATACCCCGGCTGTGCCAGCCGAGAATGTGCCGCTGCGTTTCTTCTCCGGCTCCGGCTTCACCGTGAGGAAGCGCGCCGCCGTGCTCGGCCTCATCACACGCCACAGCAAGAGCCTCTGCTTCGCCGGGACGCACGGCAAGACCACCACATCATCGATGGCCGCACACATCCTCCACACATCCTCCACTGGCTGCAACGCATTCCTCGGAGGCATCCTGCGCAACTACGGCAGCAACCTGCTGCTGAGCCGCACGTCGCCCTACTCCGTGGTGGAGGCCGATGAATACGACCGCTCCTTCCATCAGCTCTCGCCCTACATAGCCGTGGTAACAGCCACCGACCCCGACCACCTTGACATCTACGGCAACGAGGAGAACTACCTGGAGAGCTTCGCCCACTTCACCGAGCTTATCAGCCCGGACGGAGCCCTCATCATCCACGAAGGACTAAAGCTCAAGCCCCGCACAGCCCAGGGCGTGCGCACCTACACCTACTCCCGCGACAGCGGCGATTTCCATGCCGAGAACATCCGCTACGGCGAGGGAACCATCCGCTTCGACTTCGTGGCCCCCGGACGCCGTATCGATGATGTGGAACTGGGTGTGCCCGTGGAAATCAACATCGAGAACGCCATAGCCGCCATGGCAGCCTGCCATCTCACCGGCGCACCGACCGATGATGACATGCGCCGTGCCATGGCAACGTTCCAGGGCGCCGAACGCCGCTTCCAGTTCCTTCTGAAGCAGCCCGGAGGAAAGGTGGTGATCGACGACTACGCCCACCATCCCGATGAGCTGAAGATGAGCATCCGATCGGTGAAGGCCCTGTACCCCGGCAGACGGCTCACCGTGGCGTTCCAGCCCCATCTCTACTCGCGCACACGCGATTTCGCCCCCGAATTCGCCGAGGCCCTCTCGCTGGCCGACGAGGTGATCCTCACCGACATCTACCCCGCCCGGGAGCTTCCGATCCCCGGTGTGACCTCAAAAATCATCTTCGACAGAATAAATTGCGATAATAAAGCATTAATTTCCAAATTAGATTTTGTCGAAACAATTAAAAATCGTAACTTTGACATCCTATTATCTCTCGGAGCCGGCGACCTCTCGAATCTGCTTCCCCAGGTGGTCGAATTCCTGACAGATGAAAACAACAAGCAGTCATGACAAAGGACGGGATTATCAAATGTCTGATGACGCTCATATTGGTGGTTTATCTCGTGTTCGCGATAAGCTTCACCTCTCACTTGGCATCGACCGACACCTTCAAGGGGGTGGAAATCAATGTCAGGGACAATATGTCGCGTAAGTTCGTCTCCGAAGCCGACATCGACATGGAGCTCGACAGCATCAGCAGATGGATCACATCCCTGAGCCACGACTCGCTCAACACCTACCAGATTGAGAACCGGCTGATGGGTAAGGACAATCTCGAGAAGGCCAACTGCGTGGTGCTCAACGACGGCACCCTTCGCATCGATGTGGTGCCGATGATTCCGGTGGCACGTGTCTTCGACTTCTCCGGCGGCAACTACTACATCAACCGTGGAGGAAAGAAGATGAAGGCCTCGATACGCTACAGCATGGATGTGCCCGTAATCACCGGCAATTTCTCCGGAACCATCACTCCCGAGCTGGCCTTCCCGCTCCTCGACTACCTCAACACCGATCCCGACATGGCGGCTTTCACAAGCTCGATCAACATAGCGCGCAATTCCGACGTGATACTCGTGCCATCGGTCAAAGGGCATGTGGTGAACATGGGCGACTCCAACGACCTCCCCAACAAGATTGCCCGCCTGAAGGTGTTCTATAAGAAAGTGATGCCTGTAAAGGGCTGGGAATACTACGACACCATTTCGGTGAAGTGGAGGGGGCAGGTCGTGGCTAAGCGACGCGCCAAGCGCCGGGAATACAATGAGCTGCGGGTGGAGGAGCACATCGACCTCGACGACGAGGGCACGATGCTCACCACAGCCTCGGCTCAGCAATAACCATCAGGAACGAATAAAAGAACAAAAACTAACAAACTCACATACACCCACATAGACATGGATCAGAAATACATAGTAGCGATAGAGTTGGCAGGCACCCAGATCAGGGGGGCGCTGTCGACTGTCAACAATCCTACAGGAATGATGCCCATTCCGAATATTGAGGCGGTAGCAGCAACCAGTTCTGACGATTGCGTGCAGCATGGCCGTGTGCAGAACCTGATCAATGCCGCCAAATGCACCAGCGATGTGCTCAGGCAGCTCCAAAGCGAATCCATGATAGCCGATGGAAAAATCAGCCGTGTGTATGTGGGCATCGGGGGGCGGTCGCTTGCCTCAGAGAAGGTGACGGCCTCGATTGTACTGCCTTCAGAGATGGTGATCACCCATGATATCCTGCGCAACCTGTTCATGGAGGCCTCAAAGATGAAGTCGCCCAACCGGAATGTGCTGAAGGTGCTTCCGCGCAAATACTATGTGGACAACANCTCCATGCCCAACCCCGTAGGNGCCCTNGGCCGCACTCTGCGCGGCNACTTCACCCTGNTGACATGCAATCCCGTGAACCAGCGCAACATGGATCTCGTGCTGGGCGACCGCATGAACCTCAAGGTGGAGAAATACATCGTCACCCCGCTTGCCCTTGCCGACATGCTCCTGGGCGAGGAGGAGAAGCAGAGAGGCTGCATGCTCGTGGATCTGGGAGCTCAGACCACAACCATCTCTGTGTACAAGGACCGCGCCCTGCAGTACATCGCCGTGCTCCCCATAGGATCGCACAACATCACCCGCGACATAGCCATGGGCATGAACATAACCATGGAGAAGGCCGAGAATGCCAAGATATCACTTGGCGACGCTCAGCCCGACAACAGCGGCAACGACGACACCGCCAGAATCAACAGCTATGTGGCTGCCCGGGCATACGAGCTGGTGATAAACATCATCGCCAACATTGAATACGCCGGCTACACCTCTGCCGACCTTCCCGCCGGATTCATCCTCTCCGGACGAGGCGCACGCCTGACAAATCTCGACAATCTCCTGGCGGCCCAGAGCAAAATGAAGGTGCGCCATGCATCGATGCCTACCACCGTCAACTTCGCCTTCAACACCGCATCGCGCGACGTGGACGACTATATGTCGCTCGTGGCCTTGGTCAACCGTGTGAGCAAGAGCCCGAATTTCATATCATGCGTGGATTTCCCCCAACGCAAGGAGGAGGCCCCTGTGATGCCTCCGGAGGAGGTGCTCCAGCCCGCTCCGAAGCCTCAGCCTGAGACGGCCGTGCAGCAGCCGCAGGCGCAGGAACCCGCTGAAGAGAAGGACTGGGAGAAGGACGATGATGTGCCCGAAACCAAGCCGGAAAAGAAGAAGCCCGAGAAGGCCGCCCCACACAAGGGAAAGCGTTCGCTGCTCGACTTCATGAAGGAAAAAATGGCCAACATTCTCTCGAACGATGGCCTGGATGACGACACCCAATTATGATTAAAAAAACATCTATATATGGAAGAAGATAAACTGTTGAACAACGGGGAATACTCCGTTCCTGAGGAGGATAACTATTATCCTTCGCAGAAAATCAAAGTGATTGGTGTGGGAGGAGGCGGCAACAACGCCATCAACCACATGTGGAACCTGGGAGCGAGGAATGTCTCGTTCATCGTGGCCAACACCGATAAGCAGGCTCTTGAGAATTCCCCGGTGCCCACCAAGGTGCTCCTGGGCCCCAACATCACCAGGGGACGTGGAGCCGGAAATGTGCCCGAGAAAGCCCGCCAGGCCGCCGAGGAGAGCGCTGATGAAATCAACAGCCTCTTCGACGACGAGACCGACATGGTGTTCATCACCGCCGGCATGGGCGGTGGCACCGGCACCGGCGCTTCGCCCGTGATCTCACGCATCGCCAAGGAGCGTGGACTGCTCACCATCGGCATCGTCACCATCCCCTTCCTCTTCGAAGGTCCGAAAAAGATCATGAAGGCCCTCGAGGGAGCAAAGGAGATGGGCAAGTATGTGGACGCCCTGCTGGTGATCAACAATGAGCGCCTGGGCGAAATCTACAAGGACTACAATTTCCTGAACGCTTTCGGAAAGGCCGACGACATCCTGTCGATGGCCGCAATGAGCATCTCCGAGATCGTCACCTGCAAGGGCTACATCAACCTCGACTTCAACGATGTGGACAATACCTTGCGCGACGGCGGCACAGCCATCATCTCCACCGGCTACGGCGAAGGGGAGAACCGTGTGACGCAGGCCATAGAGGATGCCCTGAATTCGCCTCTGCTGCGCAACACCGACATCTACGGCAGCAAGAAGCTGCTCTTCAACCTCTACTTCTCGCGTGAGGCCAAGGATGAGTTCAAGATCGACGAGACCAACCAGATCACCGAATTCATCTCCAACATCCACCGTGATGTGGATGTAATCTGGGGTGTGGCTTTCGACGATACCCTCGGCGACAAGGTGAAATTCACCATCCTCGCCGCCGGATTCGATGCCACAATCGGAGAGAAGGTGGATGAGCCGAAGACAGAGCGCCAGCCCACCTTCACTCCTCCGAAGCCCAAACCCAAACCCATCCCCGACGCACCCAAGAATCCGGAGATCGACAATGAGACTCTGGCGCGCATCTACGGCGAGGACAAGATGAAGGACTACGCCAACAAGAAGGACCAGAACCGCTACATCGTGATGAAGCCCAATCAGTTCGACGAGGATACGGCCATTGCGGCCATCAACGAGAAGCCGGCCTTCAACCGTGACCGCCGCGAAGTGGCGGGTGTCCGCGGTCAGGGACAGCAGTCGCAGTCATCACAGCAGTCGCAGGGCCCCAAGACCATCAGCTTCACCGACGATTTCTGATTGCGCTTTAGGTAAACAAAAAAGCGCATCGATAAGATGCGCTTTTTTTCATGACACACAGTCTTGGCCAATAAATATCTGAATTTTAATAAATTGAGATATTCGAGGCTTATGTCACGTAGGTTATTTAAAAATTTACCGAAATATTGATCAAAAAACAATAATTATTCAATCATGAACAACAACATTTCTTTTTCAGCTATTCTTTCATTCTTAACTATAATGTTAGCTTCAATGCTCACTTCTTGTTCTGGAGAGTCTATAACTGTTATCGGCAAAAATCTGGATGGAGTTTCTTACTCGTTTAATAACGATAAATTTGAAGCCACCGCTACCGGATACTATGTAAAAGACGGAGAAGTCTTTAAGGAGATAATACTTCCTGCTGACGTGGAGGCAGGTGGCGAGGTCTTCAAGGTTGTAGTTGTTGCCGATCGTGCCTTCGTCGATGGACCTTGGGTATCCGTAGAGTTTGGTGTCAATATGAGAACTATTGGAAGCGAAGCGTTTAAAAATTGCAAGGATATTAAGATCGTACGCATACAAGGCAATACCCTTCCGACTCTTCCCGAAAATGCCTTTGACCCCGAAGTTTACGAAAACGCTACCCTCCTAATCCACTCAGGGGTTAATGTCGATGCCACCCCCTGGAAAAAATTCATTTCCATCTCCCAATACTAACGCAAATCATCACGGATTTACGGGAAAGGAAAAACGGTCGCTGAATCGTTGCTCACTTTGATATCCGCTCTGTTCACGAGTTCGCTTATAGGCAAGGGAGATGCGGGTGTCGCCGTGGTCGAAAGTGTGGATGGCGTAGAGGCGGCCGAGGCAATGGGCCGAGCGCATGTCGGGGGCGATGGTGATGGCCTTGCGGAATTCCACGGCTACCGCTCCGGCTATCTTATATACGGCCTCCTTGATGGTCCAGGCGGTGAGTAGTTGTCCGGGGGTAGTGAATGACTGCAATTCCTGCGGCGAGAGGAAACGCTCCTTTATCCTCTGGAGCTGCGGACGCATCTCTTCCGCATCTATTCCCACCGGTCGCACGGCATCGAGAGCCACGACAGCCAGATCGCGGCTGTGGGAGATGGAGATATGATAGTCGGGCAGGAGTGGAGCGCCCTCGGAAGTGTGGGAAAGATTGGCCTCGTGTCCGAGCATGCGCTGCAACAGTTCTGCCACTGCCGCCTTCTCCCTCTGGCGGCGGGGCAGGGAGGAGTCGGCGGGGATGGGCATTATGCCGATGGAGGTGGTGCCGATGGTGATGTCGGCTGTCATGGCTGAAGGGATTTGAGCATGCGCGTCACCTCGCCGTGCATTATATCTACCATAGGGCGCACAGAATCGGCCGCCGTGGAAGGCGATGTGCCGTCAAAGAACACCGAACCCGACACCACCCACTGCGGCCGCTCCGCAGCGACGGAGATGAACTGCACCGGGGTGGCTGAGACAGCCTGCGAGCGCAGGATGCCGGAATGATATCCCCCTGAATTGTCGAATTCCTCGACAATGAGGCCTCCGGCTCCGGCATTGAGGCTCATGCGCTCGTAGCGGTTGTCGAGCACGGAGGCTATCGACGAGGCATCCACGGGAGTGAACGTGCATAGGATCCGCGCTCCGTAGGCCGGGTACTGCACAGTGAGCCACACACTGCCGTCGGCCCGTGTCTCGGTCAGCACGGGCTGGCCCGCGTTCACCGACATTGACAGGGGCAGGGCCGCGAGGCGGGTGAAGACCGTGTCAGGGGCAGCCACACGCGGATAGGCATGGCGTCGTGGCACAGGCGCGGAGCCATCAGACGAGCAGCCCCACAGCATTGAGAGTAATATGACCGACAGTAACGTCCGCATCAGGCCTCCTGTTTGTCGGGCATGGCCTTCACACGCACCGACATGATGCGGTGGTCGGCGACTTTCAGCACCAGGAAGCGGCAATTGGCATAGACCAGCGGCTCCTTGTCCTTGGGAAAATCGCCCTTGATGGCGAGCAGCATACCGGCCACGGTCTCGGCGTCCTCGGTGACTTCGGTGAACTGGTCCTCGTCGAGTCCGGTGATTCGGAAGAAGTCGGTGAGGGGAGTGCGGCCTTCGAAATTGTAGGTGTCGTCGGAGATGCGGGTGTAATAGTTCGACTCGTCGTCGTATTCGTCATTGATGTCGCCTACAATCTCCTCAAGCACGTCCTCCATCGTCACGAGACCCTGTGTGCCTCCGAACTCATCCACCACTATGGCGAGGTGGATCTTGAGCTTGCGGAAATCCTCGAGCAGNTCGTCGATCATGCGCTGTTCGGGCACATAGTAGGGTTTGCGCAGCAGCGTGTGCCAGTCGAACCCATCGAGAGGCCGGCCTATATAGGGCAGCAGGTCGCGCGAGTAGAGGATGCCCTTGATGTTGTCCTGCGTATCGACATACACGGGCAGGCGCGAGTAGCCTTTCTCTATTACAGTATTCAGCACTTCGTCGAAAGTCATGTCATCATCCAGTCCCACCATCGATATGCGCGGGGTCATTATCTCGGCTGCGGTGGTCTCGCCGAATTCCAGGATGCCCTGGAGCATCTCCTTCTCCTCCTCGGTCTTCACCTCAGTNNTGTCGAGGGCCTGGGAGAGCTCATCTGTGGATANATTGCGNGCCTGNTTGGTCACCACCTTGTGCACGATCGAGGTGGAGCGCANGAGCATTCCTGAGAAGGGGTAGAGCACCTTGGTGAAGAACCTCACACCGTGGATGGCGAAACGCGCCCACCGCATGGGATAGTTCGAGCAGTAGAGCTTGGGGAGGATCTCGCCGAAGAGCAGGATCAGGAATGTGAGGATCACCGACTGCAGGATGAAGCTCAGCACCTCGTTCATTCCCTCGAATATGGGCCCGAGGGCGAAGTTGGTGAGCACGACGATTGTGACGTTCACCAGATTGTTGGCAATGAGGATGGTGGCGAGGAGCCTCTCGGGCTTGCGCATTATATTCACTATTGCCTGTGATGTGGCGTCGCCCTCATCCATCTCTTCGAGCTGGGAAGGGGTGAAAGAAAAGAATGCAATCTCGCTGCCCGATATGAATCCGGAGAAGAGCAGCGCTAACATGGCTATGAGTAGAGCGATAATCTGAGAGATACCGAATTCCGGTATCTGAATGGCAGCGAGCAATCCCATGGATTGCATGGCCGGCAATGGGTCTAAGTCCAAAATCAGTGTTTTAAGTTAAACATATATTTTAAGCCTCGCTTCGCTTTATGAAAGGTAANCTTCAANCTGAGCGGAGCAAAAGTTGAAAACATCTGCAAAATTAGTCATTATCCGCTGAATATCCTATTTATGNGACAAAAAATTTTTGTGGAATCCGGCCTACTCATCAAATGTTACGGTCACCTCCNCAGCTCCGAGCGAGCGGAAGAGCGAGGTGAAGCGGTCGGCGGCGGCGCGGCGCACGGCCACAATGTTCTCCGGGGAGAGNGCGTCGGCNTTCATCTGGGCAGCGGCACGGCGGTACATACTCTCGCGGGCGTAGGCCCCCCATTTGCCACTCTGGTAGAACACATCGGTGCGCGCCTCGTCGATGAAGCGGTCGTCGAGCACTGAGGGGGCGGGGAGGCGCACCTCGATGGTGTCGCCATGGTTGGAGACCCAGTCGGAGGACGCGTGGTCGAGGTTGATGCCCAGACGCACTGTGCCACGGTAGATGCAGGTGAGGCGGTCGTCGGACACGATATGGCGGTAACGGACGGTGTCAACGACCACCTCATCCATCACAGTCAGGAATTCCCACTGTCCCAGCCGGCGTATCTCGGCTATGCGTTCGGGAGTGACATTGATGGTCTTGTCGCTGCCGATGGTGATTTCAGCCTCGGAAACCCCCTTCCACAGCCACACAGCGACACATACGGCGGCAATTACGGCTACGGCTATGATGCCTGCCTTGATGTAGATGAGTGAGCGAGCCTTTTTCAGTGTGTCCATGATGTCAGTCTTTTGGGAAGGTGATGAGATGGTCGGCATAGTCGCGGTCGGTGTAGTGCTGGCCAAAATCGACAATGATTTTGTCGGTGGGATAGCCCATGGCCTCCACTATTGGGCGGATGAAGCGGAAAGCGTGGGTCCGGGCGGTCTCCGTGATGCCCATCTGCGGGATGGAATGGATAATCGCCGCGCGGCCCTGCTTCTCGTACTCAGCCATCTCGGCCTGGGTGAAGCGGCTGCGTCCGAAATCTACGAACGAACGTATGCCACCGTGGTCGATCTTGGTTGAGGTCAGCACTATCTGAGGGTCGGGGAGCTTGATGCGGATGGTGGAGTCGGGGAGGATCTCCACATTGTCGGGTCCGAAGGAGCTGAAGTCGATGTAGGCCTTGATGCGGGCCTCCATGGGGATGATGATCTTGCGGTCGCCCTGCGGGAGGGTTATACTGAACTTGCGCGAGAAGGCCGAACCCTTCACCTTGATGATGTCATCGTACGTTACCATCTTCTTCACCACATACTCCGTGGTGTAGAGCCGGTCGGCACCGCTCACCTCGCGGATGAGCCTCTGCTCCGCGCTCTCCACAGGCGCGGCAGCCTGCTCCTCTGCCTTCCGGCAACCGGCGAGCCCGCACAGGCATATCAGAATGAACAAGACTTTTCTCATACATAATCAACGCACAGGGAGGGCGGTTTATTTTCGTACCCTTACCGAAAAGCGCAAAAAATCACCTGAAGACCGACCCGGCTTGCCGGCATTTCTCATTCTTCACCAATACTCTCAGATATCGAAGACGGCGGTGGGGGGTGTGAGGAGGGTGTAGGTATTGTCGAGTACGGNGCCGTTGGAGAAGAGGGTGCCGTAGAGGTTGCGGATGCCACGGCANTCNTGGATGTGNCCGAAAAGATGGAGCCTGGGCATCACCTCTCCCACCTTCAGCAGCAGTTCATCCGAACCGTAGTAGATGCCGTCGGCGAAGTCGAGCACGCCGTAGGGCGGCGCGTGGGTGATGAGCACGTCGGTGTCGGCCGGGATTCTCTGATAGAAGGGAGCCATCAGTTGGCGCGACTGGCTGCCGTGCATGAACAGTGGTACGCCATAGAACTTCACCCCATCGATNACCACGGCGGAATTNCACAGATAGTGGCAGTTGGNGTCGAGGCCCTCGATCACGGCATCCTCCAGNTAACGGTCATGGTTGCCGCCGATGAACACCTTATGGGCGTAGGGCAAGTCGCAGAACCATTCCATGAAGTCCAGCACCTCGTCCTCAGTACCGGCCATGCAGATGTCTCCCGAGTGCACCACCACGTCAGCCCCGGGCAGGGGCCCGAGGCTGCGGTGCTGTCCGTGCGTGTCAGATATGTGCAGGATTCTCATTGCCGGAAATATAAATTTTTGATTCTTTTCCNCCACCTCGCCCACTCATTGCCCTGTNCTCCAGCTANAANGGAGNATGCCNCATCNANTTTCNTAGTCTCCTTTNTTCCGAACAAATTGGAGAACTTTTCCGACAAGGTGTCCTCCTTGAAGAATAGTGGCGAGCCAGACTTAGACTTATTNTCCCGGTGGCCTTCGGGAAGTCTTTCTGCCAACATTTTGGCAAATTCGTTAGAATTACTCATAAATTANNTTTTTTATATGGGAATACNTNCACACGATTGACAATTGCNGCAGTGTTGGCGGCGGTTCTGAGAAAACCTTGCAGACAGATGCAGTAAGGTAGCCCACGCTATGCGTGAGAATCCAATCAGCAGATGTTAATTCCCGCGTAAATATACTCATATTTTTCGAATTGAGAAGCTTTTTTCAGAATTACATAAAGAAAATGTGCACTCTTAGCTCANACNGCCGAGNGTGTGCGGAGTTTTTTCGACAGGCGCACAGGAGANTAGTTATAAATTATTNTTCAAAATTGTACNTCTNGTGGGAGCGTTGGCACTCGTCACATCGAGGTCTTGCTACCGATGTTTTTTCAGTGAGNTTCACCTTTTCGCAAGGTTTAGGCAGGNCGGCAGAAAGTTTGATAGCAAACAAATATTTGCGGTAATCTCAAAAATTTTGTAACTTTGCATCTGATTTCAACGCCCGTAAGCGTTAGAGAAAGTGTTATTTACGGAATTAAGAGTTTTGTAATCCTCATCGGAGGGCAACGATATGATGCCGGATAAGATGACTGGGTAAAACCAATCATCTTGTCCGGTTTTTTTAATGGACTTATATGAAGAAAGATAGACAACTTGACCGAGACTCTCTCGACTTTGGGAACGGTGACATCCCGAAGCTTTTTCGTGCGCTGTTCTTCCCGACACTTGTTGGAATGGTGTTCAATGCCGTGCTGACTGTCATAGATGGTGTTTTTGTAGGACAGGGAGTAGGTGCGAACGGTATTGCCGCCGTCAATATTGTGGCACCACTCTTTATGGTGGTCACCGGAATCGGACTGATGTTCGGTATCGGATCATCTGTCATTGCAAGTATAAGGCTCGCCAATAAGGAATATAAGGCGGCCAATATCATCACCACGCAGGCGTTTATTGTCGGAGCGATTTTGACATTGCTCATCTCTGTGCCATGCATCATTTTCCCGGCTGCGTTCGTTTCGGCTTTAGGTGGCAGTGATGTCTTGATGCCATACGCGATAGACTATCTTGTTTGGCTCGCTCCCGGTAAGTGTTCCTTATGGTACAATGCGTAGGAATGATGCTTATCCGTCTTGACGGATCTCCTAAATACGCTATGTGGTGTAATGTCATTGCGGCCTCGTTCAATATCGTTCTTGATTACATCCTTGTCTTCCCCGCAGGAATGGGTGTGATGGGGGCTGCCTTGGCAACATCAGTGAGTTGCGGATTAGGCGGTCTCATGGTGCTTTACTACTTTATACGCCGGTCAAATACGCTGAAATTCTACCGACTGAAAACCTCGCTTACGAGTCTGTTGCTGACTCTGCGTAATACGATATATATGGCAAAGATAGGTTTTGCGGCTTGTCTGACCGAACTTGCAATGTCGGTAATGATGCTTACAGGTAATTATGTCTTCATCAACTCACTTGGAGAGAATGGAGTCGCCGCATTCAGTATAGCCTGCTATCTTTTCCCGGTGATATTCTCTATCAGCAATGCCGTGGCGCAGTCGGCACAACCAATCATCAGTTTTAACTATGGAGCAGGAAATACGCAGCGGGTCAACAAGTCGCTAAAAACCGAAATCATTGCAGCCTTGATATGCGGCATATTAGTGACAGTCTTGGTAGCTGCAGGTGCAAAAATCATAGTTTCTTTGTTTCTTTCACCTCATGCTGAGGCTTTTTCTCTTGCCTGCCACGGCTTACCGCTTTTTGCATTATGCGGCATATTCTTTGCCCTCAACATCGCATTCATAGGCTATTACCAAAGCCTTGAAAAGGCATATCGGGCTACAATCTTTACCCTTTTGAGAGGCATTATCTTTGTAGTGGCGATGTTCGTATGCCTCCCTCATCTGTTCGGTGTCCCCGGCATGTGGCTTGCTATCCCGGCATCCGAATTTCTGACACTAACCGTAATCCTTATAGATTATTTCCGCACCAAACACATTCAACATGGCACGGATTGATAGAAATAACATGCTATCAGGGCTTTTTCAGGATTTCACTTATAAAGTTTTGTTCCGTCGGAGCCGATGAGGATGCCTTTGTGGGAGGAGGGGTCGGCCACGGATTGACCGTAGATGTTGTAGAAACGGACATATTCTGTCGTAGTNTCACGCTCGGGGGAGGCGATGCCGCTGTTGCCGTCGGCGAAGCTGCANAGGNTGGTGAGGGNTGAGGTGGCGCAGCCGGTGCGGCTGTCGAANNGGGGGNCGTTGNACNAGCCGCTCAGCGATGTGCCGTAGGCGTTGTATTCCATCCACCACCAGAATAGGCCGTCGACCTTCGTGTGGCTGCGCAGCATGTCCACGAGATCCTTGCAGTACTGGTTCTGACCCTCGTCGGAGTAGGGATAGTCCACGGATTGGTTCGTGCCGGGCACTTTCCAGGCGTATGAATAGCCTGTCTCGACAACCATAATGTTCTTTTCCGGGAAGTCGGTTTCCAATTCGTTGATCGCTGTTTCCAGTGTGCCGAGCGAGCCATGGAAATAGGGATAGTAGCTTATGCCGATGATGTCGTAATCGATGCCGAGCGATTTCATCTGGCTNTAGAAATTGCGCTGCACATCGGGCTGGGCCACGCGTTCGGTGTGGATTATTATCTCTGCGTCGGGGCACACCTCGCGGCAGGCGGTAGTGGCCGCGGTCAGAAGTTGTCCGAGTCGCGCCCAGTTGCTGTTGCTGCCCATGAAGGTCTTTTTCAGATCCTTGGAGGCCGCGTCGTGCGCACCCCAGAGCATGCCGTAGCTTATCTCATTACCCGTCTGGATGAAGTCAGGCACCACACCGGCATCTTTCAGCGTCAGNAGGCTTTGCTTTGTGTAGTCATGCACAGCATCGCACAGCTGCCTGTCGTCGANCCCCTGCCATTGCTTGGGAGTCCACTGCTTGGNGGGATCGGCCCATGTGTCGGAGTACATGAANTCGAGGATGAGGGCAAATCCCGCGTCCTTGATGCGCTTGCACAGGGGCAGCACCGACTCGATGGTCTGACAGGCATTCGGGTCATCGCCAGGGCCGTTGTAGTCATCGGGATTGACGAACACCCGCACCCTCATGCCGTTCATGCCCTCCTGGCGGCAGAACGACAGCACATCTGAGATCGGCTGCCCGTCGTGGGTCTTGTATTGCGCCCCTGCGTCCTCATATTNTGGCAGGAGCGAGATGTCGCCTCCCACATATCTGTAGGGNGCNGTGTTGTCGTCTGAGAAAGCGGGTACGGAAAGCGTCACGGTCATGACTGCCGTAAGCATCAAGGATTTGATTTTTTGCATAATGTNAGAATATATCACTGTTCACTATTCACTATTCACTATTCACTATTCACTATTCACTTNTTCACTATCACCTANAACTTAGTCAGTCTCTCNATCGCCGCCTGCACNTANGGGGTGGGGCGCAGGTCGTAGGCGGTGGNATAGAGGGGCAGGGCCTTGTCTGGCTGGCGGGAGAGGTCGTAGTAGTTGGCGAGGTTGATTATGGCATCGTAATTGTCGGGATGGGCGTCCACGATGGTCTGCCATGTCTCCACAGCTTTG
>WFLX010020001.1_pt1 | contig 23951 bp, 15 predicted proteins | sample 4967041 | NCBI WGS metagenome assembly WFLX01 (sample SAMN12857096, study PRJNA449069) | gut metagenome | isolation source: stool from male and female vole | host: Microtus ochrogaster | place: USA:Florida | collected 2017
GAAGCAACCTTTACTCTGAAGGTGTTTGGCGGCGATGATGACGAAGCCGCTCCCGTTGCCGATGCCTGGGTATTGTTCATGGACCAGGAATACACTACTAACGAGAACGGCGAAGTTAAGGCGACTGTAAGCGCTCCGCTGGTTATCGGCCAGGAGATTCCGTTTGCAGTCTACAAAGACGGTTATGAATATTACGAAGGCGTAGCCGACTTCACCGAAAGCATGGAAGCCTACCCGATAGTCTTCCTCGTAGCAGCCGAAGCAACCGTTTCGGTTAAGGTAGTGACCGGCGAAGAAAATGACCCCGTTGCCGAAGCTACCGTTACTTTTGAAGGTAAGGAATACACCACCAACGAAAACGGTGAAGTTAAGATTTCCGGCCTCAACGGTCCCGACGTTATCGGCAAGGTTCTGCCTATCACCATTGCCAAGGTAGGTTTCATAACCTACACCGGCGAAGCTGACTTCACTGAAACTCTCGATGCTTTCGTAANCGTTGAACTGGTTGAGGAGCAGAGCGCNATCAAAGAAATCAATGCTGCCGCCTCAAGCTCGAAAGTGTTTGATCTTCAGGGCCGTCAGGTATCCAAGGCTGCCAAGGGTCAGATCTACATTGTTAACGGCCGCAAGGTCCGCCTCTGATTCCTAAGAAAACAAGCGTAATAAAAAGCGTTCCGGAGCAATCCGGAACGCTTTCAACCTATTTTAGTTAAAAAATTGCAACTAACCTTAAATCATTTCGGCCATAAAGTAATATTTGCCGGTCTAAAACGTTTATTTAGTTGATAAACTGATTATTTCACAATTTTCTACATAAATAATGACACACTTTACACGATTTGCTTTAGCTCTTGCGGTTCCCTTGATGGCGTTGAGCGTTTCGGCTGCGCCGTTGGCTGATAAGAGCAAAAATTTCCCTGATGTTTCAAAAATCAGGTATCAGGCAAAAAACCACAAAACGCTGTTTAATTCCGANAGGAGTTCGCAGATTGACCGGCTGAACAAACGCCTGGCGCAGGCTNCCGGCTCCAAAGCNATCGNGCCTGACTTTTCGTTAAAGGGCCTGGATCAATACGAATACATCGACGGCCCTAACGGGACGGTATATTTCTGCTCTTCGGAGTTTGAAACCAAGGATGTCAGCACCGACGAATATTATACCCTCACCGATATCGCCGCCTATAAATTCAAAATTTATGATTCAGATTTTAATCTGATTGGCGAAATCAAAGATAAAGTTCGCCTCGACTCTATCAGCAATCCCGAGAATCCCGAAATTCGCGTTGCTTCAATGGGTATCAGCCCTATCCTTACCCAAAAATTCTTCAACTCCAATAATGATTTTGAAGTTATGGTGTATTTTAACATGAATACGCCGAACTACACGGTCAATAGCCGCTCGGTTGCCTATCAGCTTGGCGGCGAGAAAGATGAAGATGGTAACGATATTCCTCTCTGCACCATCAACGGTAATCTTTGCGATGTTCTTGAAGTTCAGACCGATGCCTGGTCNGAAAACTTTTATATGACGTTTGCAACCGATTATCAATTCCCGATTGAGCCGGGCGATGACTCCTATGCCGGCTATGTAAACTCCATGGGCGTTCTGATTGAAACGTATAAAAAAGTTTCATACAGCTCCAAAACGCCTGAAAAATTCTTTGAACTCAAAATGCGCCTCAATGACTGGCCCGGAGATCAGGAAAACGCAACACCTTTTATTTCGCGCAGCATCGACGGCAAACCGTATATCTTCATTAACGGCTACACCGACGGCCTCTGGACGTTTGACGAACCGGAAGATGAATATTCCTACGCCGAGCAAAACTGGAACGACAAAACCAAATTCTTTGTTGATATTTACCAGCCCGTTTCGCTCGAAAATCCCAACCGCATCCAACACACTGAGNTCGATGTGGTTAAATCTCCCGGCGAAAACGTATTTGCCACCTTCTATTATCTGGGCTACCTTGGCTATCGCGACGACGTAAACTTTGAATATTGCGACGAANANGGCAAGGCAAACCTGCTNATCACNACCAAAGACTGGGACGGNGCNGAAATGGGCACTACTTCCAGCTACTACCTCATTGCNCCCGATGGCAGCCGCAAAGCTACCATAGGCACGAATATCGACGGCGTGTTGGCCATGAGNGACATCAAAGGTCAGGAACCTGAATATCTCTTTATTCTTGAAGACGAAGGCCAATATACCTTTGAGTTCATAAATCCCTATAACGGCTCGGTTCACCATTCTTTCAACCAGGTGCTCCCCTGGAACGGCGACCATGAAAGCCTTTATGTCAACGGCGACCGTGTCGGCGATGCCGATTCATATAAATACTGCTTCGAACTGATGCGCAACGGTGTTGACAGCGAGGGCAACGACCTTATGCGCATTGCNTGGATCGGCACCGACGGCGAAATCGAGAGCGTTGATGAAGTCAACATGGGNAANTACATCACNATGGCGAAAGTTTATCTCGACCAGGAAGTTCTCAACCCATACGTTTATGACACTACCCCCGAGCGGGAGTACATGATGATTGTTAAGCGCGCCAACCGCTTCAACTCTATGATTCAGGAGGAATTGGTTATCAGCGCCGCTGCCTCTAAGGCTAATCCTGTAGGCAAGATTCTGCTCGAACTCACCCCCGACAAGGAAATGGGCGTTTTNGGCCAGATTGCCGTGATTCCGACCCCGACCACACCNGTGCTCTGGGTACTGTATTATAACAGCACCACNGATAANTATTCCGAGCAGTTCTATTCTCTGCCGCTCACCAAATATCAGGGNGGCGACGGCTCGGCCGAAAATCCCTATCTGATTGCAACGGTCGGCGACCTTCAGTGTGTGCGCGATAACCTTTCGGCCAATTATGAGATTATAAGCGATATCGACGCCGCCGGTTTCAATTTCGCCACGATCGGTTCCTTCCAGAATCCCTTTACCGGTAAGATTAAAGGTAACGGTCATCATATTTCAAATCTGACCGTTGGAGGCACTGGCAGCAACTATAACGCCATGTTCTCATANGCNAGCAATGCCGANATTTCNGACCTTACTTTNATCAATCCGACNCTGAATATCGACGGCTCGTCGTATAACGCCCTGCTGATTTCCGACATGCAGTCGAGCGTTCTNAAAAATGTTCATGTTGTNGGCCTCACNGTTAACGCCGACACCGAAGGCGAATTCGGNGGCCTTGTAAACCGCGCAACNGTATCTTCTTCGGTTACCGGCTGCTCGGTAACCAATGCCAACATCAANCTGCCTNAGGCNTCGCTTGTTGGCGGTCTTGTCGGCGAAACCCGCACCATGTCGGCAATCACCGCTTCCGCCTTCTCCGGCTCGCTGACCGGTAAGGCAAACGTTGGCGGCATCCTCGGCGTTTCCGGTCCTAACGCAGGATCGATTACCAACTGCCATGTCGACGCTGATATTGCCGGCGAACACATTGTCGGCGGCATTGTGGGCGATATGGACACGCGCATCTCGATTGACCGCTGCTATGTTGAGGGCACACTCTCTGCGTCGCAGACCTATGGAACCCGAATCGTCAACAAAGGTTATGCCGTGGGCGGTATTGCCGGCAACATTTCGACCTACTATGCAAATAACGAATCGTCTGACGAAGGCGTGCAGTCGTCGGCCAACGACGTTATTACCAACTGTCTGGTTAACCTGGAGTCGATTTCTACTCCCGCGTTGCCCGACGGACATCAGAGTTCCGTTCACCGCATTGCGGGCTTCACTTCAATCAACGATCTGGAGCCGGACTGGGATAACATCGACGACTATATGAACATCGACAAATTCCTGCCCACCGTTGCCGAAGCNGGATTGAAGAATAACTTCGCCGTTGCCTCGCTGCCCAAGGTTGACTCCGCAATTGCAGCTGATGCCGCATCGACCGAAGGCATGGATGTTGACGCTTCGGCGCTCAACGAAGAATTCTTTGCCTCGCTCGGCTTCAAATTCGGCTCAACCGTTGATTCTCCCTGGAACGACGCGCAGGCCAATGACCCCGCGCTCTACCATGAGTTTGGTTCCATGTTCGTTGCCAATGAAATTACCGTCGAGGCCAACAGCAGTTTCAATGCCGAACTTGTTGTTGTGTCGCGCCGGCCGCTGACCGAAGCCGAGTTTATGGATGGCTTCGCCGGTGAAATCTCCGACGAGTCTGTTGTTGAAATGAATGGTGACCTCTCGTTGAATAACAATGTTGCCACCATCGGTTTCTATGCTCTGAAAGAGGGTAGCGCTGAATTTACGGCAAATGTTAACGGTTCATTGTCGACAGTGAAATTCAACATTCTTGCAGCNTCTTCAATCAGCGAGCTTGAAGTTGATGCCGATGGAGTAAAGATTGTTTTCGACGGCGTTATGGTCATCTCCCAGGGCNCTATCCTGAAAGTCTACNCGGTTGACGGCAAGGAAGTCGCAGCCGGAAAGAATAAGGTTTCGCTTGCATCGCTTGCCGATGGCATCTACGTTGTTGTTGCAACCGACGGTAGCGGCAACAAGGCGACCTGCAAGTTCCTTCTCCGATAACTCAACCCGCGTATAATCAGGCGAGGCGACCGACGTTCATTCGGCCGCCTCGCTTAATTATTACAGTTCCCTTAGCGGTTGGCGAGAAAAGCCCGGGCGAGGGCGCGTGAGGTTGAGGTCGAGGTCTGGTGGACCATGGCGAGGATGCGGTCGGCGGGAACCCACTCGGCGGAGTCGACTTCGGTTGACAGGCGCACCGTCTGGTCGGGTAGGGCATGGGCGAAAAAGCCAATCATGAGCATCTCCTTTTTGGGGAACCAGCGGGTGAGTTTGAGCTCCAGGCGGTCCACTTCGAGACCGGTTTCCTCAAAGATTTCGCGGCGGGCGGTAGTTTCGGCATCTTCGCCCGGCTGAATGTAGCCCGAAACGAGGTTATAGAACTCGGTGGAAATATAGCCTTGGCGCAGCAACAGAACCTCGCCCCGGTCATTATAAACAAGCGAAATCGTTGCCGTGGGAAATACCTCGAACCACGGTTTGTTGCAGCGGTCACACCACGCAACCGCTCCTTCGTCGCCAAGCTCGCGCAGGCCAAGCCGCGCGCCGCAGTCGGGGCAAAAGGTGAATTTCATCGTCTTTTAGCGTTTTTACGAATTTCAACAGCGTAGAAAATCAGCGTCAGCAAGAAGTAAACCCCGGTTTGGATCCAAAGCGCGCAGTATTCGTGGGCNACCTGCCCGAGCGTTGCGCCCATGGANTTNATGCGCACGTAGCCGTTGATGGCGTAGGTCGACGGGAAAACCATCCCCACCCACTTCCAGAACTGCGGAATGGCGCTGCCGGGCCACGAAATGCCCGAAATAAAGAGCAGCGGCACCGACATGAACACGAACATTACGATGCAGTCCTCGCGGCGGTAGATGAACGACGAGAACGTTATGCCCATGAATATCGACGCGAGAATATAGGGGATTACAAAGACCAGATAGGTCAGGAACCGCCCGCGGCTCGGCAGACCGAACATATAGGTCACAACCGTGAACATATATGCGGCGATAACGATGTAGATCAGAAAGTAGACTATGGTTTTGCCCAGGGCTATGTTGACCGGGCTCGACAAGGCGCGCATCGGGGCTACGGCGCGGCCGTTGAAGCGCTCGCGGATGCCGCCGCCAACCATGCCGATGCCGAGCATCAGCGTCTGCTGGATTATCAGCATCATAACTGCCGGCATCAGAAATGACGCGAAGCCACTCTGCGGGTTGTAGAGGGCAACGTAGTCGTAGTCAACCGGCTGNGTNGCTATTTCTTCCTGGCGCGGAGTGGCNCCGGTGTAGAAGCGCTTGACTTTGAGCTCTTTGTTCATGGCNAGCGACACGTTGGTTGCCGCCAGCAGCGCGGATTTGTAGTAGAGCATNCCGGCCATGTCGGCATANACGCCTATAGTGGCCTGNCGCCCTTCGTCGAGCGTGCGGTCAAAGTCNGCCGGAATAACTACGAAAGCATAAATTTCNCCCTCTTGNTTAAGGCGNTCGGCCTCGGCNACGGATGCGCATTGCGCAACTATCCTCACCTCTGGGGTGGCGTCCATCATTCTTACGAACTGACGCGACAGCGCCGAGCCGGAGTTGTTGATAACGGCCACCGGAACGTCGCGCACGGTTTCGTTGGTATAGATAAACGCGTAGAGCAGCGGATAGAGCAGCGGCACGATAAACACGAACAGAACCACGCCCTGGTCGCGTATTATATGGCGAAACTCAAGCGAGCAGATTTGCAGTATGTTTTTAAGCCTTGAAATCATGGTTTATAGCGGGCGTGGCGGAAAGCATGGCGATAGAGCGGGAGCGTAAGCACCGGCAGCAGCAGGAAGCAGAGCAGGGCCACGATAGAGGGCCACGCGAATAACAGCGGGTAGCCATGCAACGCCTGATTAACGTAGAGAAGATAGTAATGGCGCAACGGAAAAAGCCACGCAACGGCTTGCAGCAGCGGGTCCATGGCCATTGTTGGGAACGAGAGGCCCGAAAGCGAGAACGACACGATGCCCCAGAGCGAGCAGATGCTCATTGCGAAGCGCATGTTGCCCTGAAGAAGGCCGAAAACGAACACTCCGAACGACTGGGCCGCCAGGATGCACAAAACGCCGATGAGGAACATCATGCCGAGGCCGCCCTGGCAGGGGAAATGCAGATACTTGTAGAACACTACGTCACACAGCAGCATCATCAGCGAAAAGAGCATGGCCTGCGGCACAATCTTGCCGACGAGAAAAACCGTTGACGATTGCCCGGCCAGCTCGTTATAGACCCGGCGCTGCTTGCCGCGCTTCCATTCCAGGCCTATGGTGTAGGGCGTGAAAATCAAAACCAGCAGCAGAATGCAGCCCGGAACTATGATGTTGCTGAGATAAACCGAGTAGTCGAGCACGGGGTTGCCCAGCGGGTGTGCCTCGATGACTATGGGNCGCACGGCAGCCATGGCGGCATCNTCGGTCATGCCTTTGGCCAGGAAGGTCTGGCGCGAAATGCCCATGCCGAACATTTCGGCCGCGGTGCGCATGTCGCGCATCAGCAGCGAGCCGGCAATGAAATATGATTCGTTGGTGTAGAATGCAATCTTNGGGCGGCGCTGGCCAATNGCCTGCTCNGTGGTGCCTTCCGGAATGTGGAAGAAGGCATAAATCTCGCCCCGCTGCATTGCGTCGCGGGCTTCGCTGAAGCTATTGAAGTGNTAGCGCAGGTCGGTGTTCTCCATGGCATCGAGCGTGCGCACCAGGGTGCGGGTGGTCGAGGTGTTGTCTTCGTCAACAACCCCCGCGGGGAGGTCGGTGGGCAGTCCGGCGCTCATGAGCGAAAGAAAGAAAATCAGCAGCAGAATCGGCGCGATAAACATCACGACGAGCATCAGCGGACGCCGGGAGAAGAATCCCAGCTCCCTCATCCACAGCTTCCACAGCCTCGCAAAAACATTTTTGCGCTTCATTGCGGTCAGTCAGCGTTCAATATTGCCGACATGCCGGGGCGTACGCCGGGCAGCGGGTCGGAGTCGACAGGCACTGCTTTCAGTTCAAAGGTTTTAAGGTCGTAGCGGTCGAGGGCCTTGGTAGCTTTCCATACGGCATAGCTGCCAACCTCTTTTACTCGCGAAATGCGCACCTTTACGTTCTTGTCGAATGCCGGCACGTAGACTTCGGCCTCGGTGCCTACGGTCAGGCCGGGCAGACGGTCTTCGCGCACGTTGAACACNAACCAAAGGTCGTTGAGCTTTGCAATGTTGAGCAGCGGAGCGCCGGTGCCTACAAGCTCGCCAAGCTGCGGATANATTTCGGTTNCTATGCCGCTTTGGGTTGCGGTGAGCACTGTTTCGGCAATGTAGGAGTTCACTTCGCTCACTGCGGCTTCGGCGCGGGCNACCTGGGCGCCGGCGGCCTCCTTGTCTTCGGCCTGCGCGCCTTTAACGGCGAGGTCATATTGGCTCTTGGCGGCCTTTTCGCTTGCCACCATGGCCTGATATTGAGCGTAGGCTTCGTCGCGNTTCTGCTCGGGNAGCACNCCCTGTTCAAACAGGCGGTTTACGCGGTTATAGCTCTTTTCGGCCACTTCAACNCCNGCCTTGGCTTTTTGCCAGAGCTGGAAGGCGCCTTCAATCTGCTCGCTGCGTGCGCCGGCTTGGGCNTTGTGNTCAATGGCTTCGGCGGCACGGCGCGCGGCATTGGCCTGGGCGAGTTTTGCTTCAACGTCGGGAGCCTCAAGAATCACCAGGGTGTCGCCGGCGCANACGGTGTCGCCCTCTTCAACCCTGATTTCCAATACTCGGCCCGGAACTTTGCTCGACACGCGNTAGGTGGCGGTTTCAACCTGGCCCTGAATNAGTTCGGGCAGCTGCTTCATGCGCAAGCCGGCAATGATGACTACGATAATGACTATGACAACAATCGCTGCGGCAATCAGTACGAGCGAAAAATTCGTCTTTTTACGCTGGTTCATATCTTCGGTTCTTAAAAANTTTATTATCAGGTTTATTNAATGAGGCCCAGGGCGCTCTGCAGGTGAACGTGGGCGAGTTTGAGGTCAATCTGGGCGGCAATCAGCTCCGAGCGGGCGCTGAGCCATGCGGTTTGCGCTTCGTTNACGTTGATNACCGGAATTACGCCTTCATTCATGCCCAGNGTTGCCATGCGCAGGTTTTCGTCGGCCACGGCGCGGGCGCTCTTGCAGGCGGTCAGGCGGCTNAGCGATTCTTCAACNGTGTTGCGGCTCTGGGCAATCTGNAGCTGAATTTTTTCGGTTGCTTCGTCGAGCTTCAGGCGGGCAACCTGCGTGTTCGCGCGTGCGGCTTTAACCTTATAGATTCTGTCGCCCCAGGTGAGAATAGGAATTTTCAGCACTACGCCAANNTTCCATAGCCCNGTGAATTTGTTTTCAAAGCCGTTGAAAAGCCCCGGAGACAGCCAGGAATATCCGCCGGTGAGGGCCACTGTGGGCATCGTTTCCGACAGGGCCAGGCGTTCCTTCTGGTGGTAGACCTCGGCAGCGCGGTCGAGGGCCCGCAGTTCGGGGCGGTTTTGGCGCCAAGAATCGTCGGCGGCGTATGTTTCAATGTCGGCGGTAATATTGTCGAGATTATTTTCGTCGGCCAAGGTCAGCTGCGTGGTTTCCTCCAGACCAATGAGCTGGCAAAGAAGCATTTTGAGCAGGCTCAGGCCGTTGTTGACCTGAATAACCGCAACCTCTGCCTGGTTGGCTTTGATTTTCACACTAAGGCCGTCGGCGCGGGTGGCAACGCCCTCCTTAATCATGGCGTCAACGTTGGCGTCGAGTTCGTTGATNAGCTTCAGGTAGCTCTCGGCCAGCTCNTTTTTTGCGGTCAGGGCNACGATTTGCCAATAGGTTTCGTCAACCTCNACCAGAGCCTGGCGTCGNGCCATTTCAACTTTGTCGTCTGCGGCCTGCTCGGCAAGGCGTGCAATCTTATTGTAGGCAACGATTTTGCCGCCCATATAGATTGGCTGCGTAAGCTGCAGGGTCAGCGCCGCTGCATTGCGGGTGTCGGTTCGGAAGGCATCAACAATATGTTGGCCTATGCCGTTCAGTCCGCTCTGGAGACTCTGAACGGCCGCGCCTACAGGGCCCTGAATATGTTGAAGCAGCGGGGCCAGCTGCGGGTTGGCGGCTATTGCGGCCCCGATTTGCTGGGCCGAAGTGGCAACGCCGTCGCCCATGTGGGTCAGCGAGTGCTTCTGGTCATCGTCGAGCAGCGAAATCTCNCGCGAGGTGTACATATANCCCCCGGTGGCTGACACCTTGGGCAGATAGTTAGTAAAAGCCGATTTGCGCTGATAATAAGCGGCTTGCTTTTCAGCCGAGGCCATGCGTATCGCCTTGTTGTTATCAAGGGCCATTTGCCTGCATTGGTCAAGGGTCAGCACATCGGCTTGCGCGGAAGCCGCCATCAGCATTCCGGCTATAAGTGTGATGAATGTTTTCCTCATAGGTTTTCGTTTTAGCCCTGCAAAGTTAGCAATATTCCCCCACATACACTTTGCCGATTGGAGTGTTTTTTGGTCAAAAGAGAAGTTTTTGCAAGTGTTAACAAAGTTTAACAAATGGGGGGGGGGTATTTGTGAAAAAATGTTTAACTTTGCACGGAATTATAAACCTAATATTCATGTACATGCGTGCTTTGACCGAACGGATTTTTGATGTTATAACGTTTATAACGGTGTTTGTCGCATTTTCGGCAAGCGCTCAGAAAACCGTGTCGCTAAACGGCAAATACAGCTATGTTTTGGGCGACAACGACAACGTTACCATACGCGAGGCTAAAATCAAGTGCGTGGAGCTGGCCAAGGCCGAGGCGCTGAAAACGGCCTTCGGAACTATTGTTTCCTCGGACTTTATCAACTCCGACCGGGTTGTTAACGATGAGTTCAGTTCCTATTACCTGTCGGAAACCTCAACATCGGTCAAAGGCGAATGGCTCGGCGATGAGCGCGACCCCGAAATCAAAATGGAGATTATCGACGGCGACCTGGTGTTCAGTGCCGAAGTCTGGGGTAAAGCCCGCGAGATAACCCGCGCTACAACCGACTTGAAATGGCAGGTAAAAAAGGATGTAGGCGGCCAGAAGCTTGAGGCCGATGCATTTAATAGCGGCGAACGCTTTTTTGTAAGTTTCCGATCGCCTGCCGACGGCTATGTTGCTATCTACCTCATTACAGGCGATAGCGAAACCGCCTGTTTATTGCCTTACCGCAAGGACCTTACAGGACGCTTTCAAGTTAAGGGAGGCAAGGAATACCTGTTTTTCGACAAAACACAAGACCCCGCCGCCTCTTATTATAAGCTGAGCACCACCGAACCCCAGGAATATAACCAGCTCGTTATCATCTACTCTCCCAANCCCTTNACNAANTGCATGGACAATTGNCNGNGNCTCGCGTCANCCCAANGCCCTCCGACNCAAAGGATTTTGCAAAATGGCTGATTAAGAGCCAGCGGGCCGACAATGATATGGTTGTTCATCGCAAATGGGTAACTATCAGAGGAGTAAATGAATAAATAATCATATAATAACCAATCAATCTAAGTATAAAAATGAAACGTAAGATTATCAATTGTCTGGCCTTGGCAGTCTCTTTTGTAGCGGCAGCCCAAGAACCGGACTACACAGAGGTGGTCGGCATTATCGATGAGGCCGAGGATACAACCCAAGTCACCTCTATCGCCGACATTATCGCCACGCAGGAAATTATCACTTCGCGCAACACCAACGTGGCCCACTTTAATAATGTGTGGCGCCGTAAGTCGTATTTCAACCTGTCGTATAACAAGCATGTGTCGCTCGACGGGAAAGATATTGAACTGGGCTACATGGGCTATAATAATGGCGTGGCTCCCAAGTTCGAGGGCGACTGGGGCGCGTCGATAATGTTGGGCCATAGCTATAACCTGCATAAAAAGCCTATTGCCAACGTTGTGCAGTTTAACCTTGACTATACGTATATTGACCTGAATATCAACCACTATAAGGCCGAGGATGCCGACAAACTCTATAACAGCGCAAACTCATGGCAGTACGAACACGACAAAGAAAAGTCGGAATGCCTCTATACTCCCTGGTGTCTGCAAAAGTATGAAATGAATTTCGGCATGTCAATCGGTCCGTCGATAACGGTTGCTCCGTTTACCTACGTTAACGTGCCGCAGCTCCACTTTTTCAAAATCAATGTTTATTACCACATCGGCTATCACGTTTCGATGCTCTGGATGATAAACGATGAAGACAAGGATGCCAACCCCACCACCACATATCCCAGCTACGACCAAAACGACCTGCTCCCCGCATATCAGAACTATAACAAAATGAACGAATCGCTGAAAATGGAATTTGGCCACGGCCTGATTTCGAGTTTCGGCTTCAGCGTTTCCTGGAAGTCGATCGGCATTGGCTATGAGGTAAGAAAAGCCAAACTGAACTATAAATCGCTCAACCAGGTAATTTTCGGCGGTGAGCAAAATAAGTTCAATGCCGCTACCAGCCGAGTATATTTGACCATAAGATATTAAAAAGACAGTATAAACCTAACTTAACATATCATAATCATGAAACGACATATAATTGTTTTGTCACTCTTTGTGCTCTCGGCCGTGGGCGCAATGGCGCAATCAGCGTATAACACCATCGACGGCACGTGTGGCGACGACTGCAAATGGTCGTTCGATGGCTATACCTTAACCATATCCAACGTAAATAAAAAGGGCTTGGACGTTGAAATTGCCGACTATAACACCAGCAATAAAATCGCTCCGTGGGTAAAAAAGAAACTCGACGTTAAGCGCGTGGATATTGAAAACGGCATTACCCGCATCGGCTCTTGTGCGTTTGCCAATATGCCGAACCTGCAGGAAGTAATTTTCAGCGGCAACGACGTTACGAGCATCGGCTGGGGCGCATTTCTCAATTGCGGCCATCTGCGCACGATTTCGCTGCCGGTGAGCGTAAAGAACATCGAAACCATCGCTTTTGCAAACTGTGATGCGCTCGCTTCTATCAAATTGCCCGATCAGTGTCGCGTCGGCGACCAGGCCTACGTTTCGTGCGACAACATCAAGAGCATTGAGCTGACCCCCACCTCTATCCTGGGCCATTACGTATTCGCCGGTGAAACAACTGTCGACGGCAAGCTGCGCCATACGCTCTACGACGGCGAAGTGCGTCGCGTTCCCGCCTATATCAACCCGCAGAACTGCCACGAATATGGCCTGTCGAAAGAAGCCGTGGAGCGCGTCACTGCCAACCGCGTTGCCGATGTTGACTATGACTACATTACTTCCGAAGTCGATTCTATTATTCCCGTAGGCGCCTGGCTGCGTAACCACACTTACGCACTGATTATCGGCAACCAGAACTATCGTTTTGTTTCCGATGTGCCTTACGCCATTCACGATGCCCGCGTGTTTTCAGAATACTGCAAAAAAACGCTCGGCATTCCGGCTGAAAACATTCATGTTGCCGAAGACGCAACCAAGCAGATGATTCTCGAAGAGGAACTGCAAGACTGGATCAGCCAGATTCCCGACCCCGAAACCAAGAACCTGATTGTTTATTATGCCGGCCACGGTGTGCCCGACGTAAAGAACCAAAACAAGGCATATCTGCTCCCCACCGACGTGCGCGGCACCAACCCGCAGCGCGGCATTGCCCTCGACGAGTTCTACGATAAGCTCGGCGATTTGGCCTTCAATCAGACCACGGTGTTCCTCGACGCATGTTTCAGCGGCGTGAACCGCGAGAATGAAGGTGTTACCGAAGGTTTGCGCGGAGTTGAAATCGATGCCGAAGAGGCCTCGCTCGGCGGCGGCAAGGTAATCGTATTCTCGGCTGCCCAGGGCAACGAAACCGCCCAGGGCTATCCCGAAGAGGGCCACGGCCTGTTTACCTACTATCTGCTCAAGGAACTGCGCGATTCCTACGGCGACCTCTCGCTCGGAACGCTGTCTGACAATATCCAAAACAACGTCAAGCAGACCGCCAAGCAGCTGAAAATGAGAAAAAATCAAACTCCCTCGACCAACGCATCGGATGTTGTTGCCGCCTACTGGCGCAGCCTGCGCATGTAATACTCCAAGTGTATATTCAATAATCAATCATTAACCAAAAACTTTTAACAGTTATGAAGAAAATGCTCGTAATGCTCATGACATTCTGTCTGAGCTTAGGCGCAGCCAACGCTGCCGAACTCTCCAAGGCACAGGTTAAGGCCATGAACAAGGAAATGAAGGCCAAAATCAAAGAGTATAAAAAAGAGAACTGGAAGATTTTCGGCTCTACCCGCACTCTGGAAGGCGCCCTGACCGACCATTATACCAAACTCATCAGCCAAGGCGACGAAGCTGCCGAATATGTTGGCACCGCATCGCGCTTCAAATCCAAGAACGTTGGCCACCAGCAGGCACTCAATAACGGCATCAACAGCTATGCCCAGCAGGCCGGCTCAACGCTTAAGGGTCGCCTGGTTGCCGACATGCGCGCCAACGGCTCGGCCGACGACGTTGAAAGCCCCGAATTCGACAACTTCTATGCCGCCTACGAGCGTTTGGTCGAAAAAGAAATCCGCAACGAAATGCGCGAAAGCTTCTCGATTATCCGCGATCTGGGCAACGGCGAATTTGAAATGCAGACTTTCTTTATTGTTGACGAAAACACCGCCAGCAAAGCCCGCATCCGCGCTATGGAAAACGCCGAAAAGGAGAGCGAGGCCGCTCAGCGCCACGCAACCAAAATCGTTGACTTTGTGCGCCAAGGTTTCGACAAATAATTCTAATACTTAAACATGACACGAAAGATTCTCACCCTGTTGTTTGTTGTTGCATCGGCCGGCCCTCTGCTTGCCGACGATGATTTCAATCCCGTAAAGTCGTTTGCCAACTTCCGCAGCAACGTGCTTCAAGATTATTCTTCTTTCAGAGACGGTATTCTTAAAGACTATGATAAGTTTCTTGAACAAGCCTGGATTGAATACGACAAACATAGGGGTGAGGATCGTTATTCCGTGCCCAAGCCATCGAAAATGCCTGCCGTGGCCGATAATTTCGTTGCCGGCTCGATAGGCTATCTGTCTACTCCCGACCCTCAGCCCGAAGCTGCCCCGGAGCCGCCGACCGAAGAGGCTGCCGTAGAGTTTCCGGTGCTGGAATCGCCCGTTAAATTTGAAATCGACTTTTTTGGCATTCCGGTAGAAATCGCCGATACGGANCTTGANTGNGNCTCGCGCCTGGCCGGNCCCAAGGAATACGGCAAATTNTGGCGCTCGCTGACTCGCGGNGAAAAAGTTTACGGCTTGATTGGCGAGCTGCAGCGCNCGGCNGCCGACNTGCAGCTCAACGATTATCTGACCTACGAGTTGATTTCAAAGTACGTTAATCAGCGCTATCCCGACGCGCACTCGTCTGCGCAGACTGCCCTTGCTCACTTTATTCTCGCCAACATGGGCTTTGATGCCCGCGTTGCTGCTACCGACGATGGCGAGGGGCTGTTGCTCCTGCCCTTCGATCGCATGGTCTACGCGCGCCCTTATCTGACTATCGACGGCAGCCGCTATTATGTTTTTTGCAGCAACGGCTCGTATCCTCAGGCCAACTCCCGCATTGTCACCTATCCCTTGCCCGGAGGCTCGGCGGCCGGTGCATCAATCGGACTGACGCTTACGCCGCTCAATATTCCCGTTAAGAACAAAACGTTTAATATTGCCTATGGCGGCCTGGAGTTGACAGGTGAGATTAACGAAAATATATTCCCCATAGTCTACCACTACCCGCAAATGGACATTGGCGAATATGCCAAAGTTAATTTGGACCCCGAGTTGCGCCGGCAGCTTGTCGGCCAGCTAAAAAATCAGTTATCGTCGAAGCCGCGTATCGAAGCCGTTAACGAGTTGCTGCAGTTCACCCAGTCGGCCTTCGATTATGCTACCGACGACGAAGCCCACGGCTTTGAAAAACCATATTTTTTGGAGGAAATACTGTTTTATCCGCAATGTGATTGCGAAGACCGGGTAATTTTCTACTCTTATATGCTCTGGAACGTGTTGAACGTCGAAAATCAGATGATTACGTTCCCGGGCCATGAAAGTGCTGCCGTTACGCTGCGCGAGCCGCTCACGGGCGATTCCTACCGATTCCGTGGTAGCACATTCTATATTTCCGACCCAACCTATATCGGCGCAGTAACCGGCCAGTGCATGCCCGACTTCCGCGCTGAAAAACCCAAACTCGAATACCACTACCGCAAATAACCAAACCGAAGCAATAATAAGGCGGCGGGAGGCTCCCAAGCCTCCCGCCGTCGGTGGGTTTCAGAGGGTAGGGGGAATTAGTCGGGGATGGGGTGGTATTGCACGAAGGCTTCCATGGCTTCGTATTCGGCGAGGCCGAGCGAGCTGTAGAGCTCGGCGGTTGCGCGGTTGCGCTCCTCGGCGCGCTGCCAGAACAGGCGGTCGTCGTCGCCCAGGAACGGGGCGTTTTCCATCTGGCTCTGGTGTTTGAGAATCGAGTTGCGCTTGAAGCGGAGTTCTTCGGGCGAAATGGGCACTGCCATTTCAATGTGGTCGATTTCCCATTCGGCCCATGCGCCGCGATACATCCAGATGCGGCAATCTTTCATCCAGTCTTCGTTCTTGCATTCGTCGATAACGGCGAGCACGGCGTCGGTGCAGACGCGGTGGGTGCCGTGGGGGTCGGCAAGGTCACCGGCAATGAAAATCTGATGGGGCTTAACGTCGGTAATCAGCTTCTTAACGATGTTGATATCTTTTTCGGTGAGGTCACCTTTTTTAATGGCGCCGGTTTCGTAGAAGGGGAGACGGAGGAAGTGAACGTTTTCGGGTTTCACGCCGATAAACTTGCAGGCGGTGCGTGCTTCGGCCTGGCGAATCATGGTTTTGATGGTGCGGATGTCGGCCGAGTCCATGTCGCCCGGTTTCTTGCCGGCCAGGAACTCGTGGATTTCCTTAGACTTCTGCTTGAAGTTCTCGTTGTCGAAGCCAAAGAGCGGAGCAATGTAGTCGTTGAGCATGATGTAGCGCATCATATCTTCGTCGCCAACGGCAATGTTGCCCGAGGTTTCGTAGGCAACGTGCACGTCGTGGCCCTGGTCAACGAGGCGCTTGAGGGTGCCGCCCATGGAGATTACGTCGTCGTCGGGGTGGGGCGAGAACACGATTACGCGCTTGGGGTAGGGGGTTGCGCGCTCGGGGCGATAGGTGTCGTCGGCATTGGGTTTGCCGCCGGGCCAGCCGGTAATGGTGTGCTGCAGTTCGTTGAACACCTTGATGTTAACGTTATAGCCCGAGCCGTAAATGGCCAGCAGTTCGCCCAGACCATGGTCGTTATAATCCTGGTTGGTGAGTTTCAGAATCGGTTTGCCGGTTTGCTGGCAGAGCCAAACGATTGCGCGGCGAATGAGCTTGTCGTTCCATTCGCAGTTGGTCACGAGCCAGGGGTGGGATATGCGGGTCAGGCATTCGGCGGCATTGATGTCGAGCACCAGGGTGGTGCGCGAGTGGGTCTGAAGCATTGATGCGGGCACCGACGGGGTTACTTCGCCTTCAACGGCTTTGGCTACGATTTGAGCGCGGTTTTCGCCCCAGGCCATAGCGATTATGCGGCGCGAAGCAAGAATGTCGCTCAGGCCGAGGGTCAGTCCGGTGGTGGGGGCGTTGTCAACCTTATAGGTATTGGTTACGTTCTGGCGCTGCTCGGCGCTCAAAAGCACCAGGCGGCAAGTGCTCGACGCGGTTGAGCCGGGTTCGTTGAGGCCCAGGGCGCCATGAGAACCAATCTGGCAGAGACACAAATCGAGGCCGCCGGCATTTTCGATCTGCATTTCGTAGTCGCGACACATTGCGCCTACCTGCTGGCGGGGACATGAGGTAGAGAACGTGTGGATATTTTCAGCCGGAATATCAACGTGGTCCAGGAAGTTTTCTTTAAGAATCTTCATGGTCGAGGCATTGGTACCCTCTTCGTTATAGAAGTCGCAAAGGTTGAAAACTACGGTATTCTTGAAGCTGACTTTGCGCTCTTTGTGGAGTTTAACGAGTTCGGCATAAACCGGATTCACCGAGTTGCCTGCACCGAGGGCAATTACGAACTTGCCGCGTTTGGCTTCGGCGCGCTGCATGGCGTGAACAACGTGTTCGGCGATTCCTTCGGCGCCTTCGGCCGAAGTTTCATAAATGCGGGTGTCGATTTTTTCCTCGCGGGTCAGTGCGGCGAGTTCGATTTCATCTTCGGGCGCATAGTAGCGGCTCGGGATTGAATCGAGTTTAATTTTAGAGCTAAGGTTAGTTCTCATGAGATATATTTAGGTTATGATTATTCTATCTGCAAAGTTAGGAATTATTTTTCGGTTTCGCAATAGCTTCCGGCGGTGTGGGCCTGGAACTCGGGGGCATATTGGCTTTGGGCACGCGACGGGGCGAGAATGAAGGTGCCGTTGGCCGTTACGTAGAAGGTTTCGGTCAGCTGCGTTTTNCCCTTNGGCAGGGTGTTGAAGTAGTAATTNACCTGCGAGGCGAGCGGTTCGCGATAGGCCGAGCTGTAGCCGCTCCAAATTCTGCCCGGGAGCTGCTCCTTGGCCTGGAAGCCGGCGCAAAGTGGCTGAGTAACCGTTACGTAGTCGATACTCTGCGAGGCTTCGAGAGTCAGCTTAACCGTGATTTTTTCGCCCGGAGCNATTNTGCCGGTTATGGAGCGCGAAATCTTCAGGTCGTCGCTGCCAAACGCTTCGATTGAGCTAATCGAGTCGGTGGCCGCGGAGAATACGCCNCCCCAGGCCGGNAATGCTCCCTTGCTGATTTCAACCTTGCCTCCTTCNGGCAGGTCGAGGCGGAATTCNCCNANNTAGTTNTTNGGCGCGATTGCNGCGTTCTCGCCATTGATCTTAACATGCAGCGAGTTGGCCGACGGNACGAGCCATGTCTGCCCCGAGTTGAGAATGGCGGCAATCAGCGCCGAAACGTCTGCGCTGTTGCCCCAGTCGTTGCTCTGCTTGCGGCGCAGGTAGTCGTTGCGGATAATCTCAACTTCGGCGCATTTCGGCTCAATCGAGGCAAAGGCGTTGAGCAGGGTGGGCGATAGCGGCATCTGCGCCCACGCCTCGTGCTGGCGCAGCGATTCGAGCAACTTGGCGGCGGTCGACGGATAACCGTTTTCGTTGAGAATGATAGCTGCCTCGGCCAGCGAGCCGAGCGACAGGTCGCGCCAGTGGGCGACGATGTCCTGCACCGTGGCGGCGGCTGCGCGCTGGGCCGGTGCCGACTGACGCACGTCGGGGAAGCGGCTGCGGAGCATGACGTAGGCGGGGAACGTGGCCTTTTTATTGCGTGCAAAGTCTTGGGCCACTTCGCGGTCGAGATATTCAACCGCTTGCGAAATCAGCCGGCTCAATCGCCGGTCGTCGGGCATATAGCCGAGGCGCTTGAGGTCGCCGAGGGTTGCCAGTACCCGGAGGGTAATCCATTCCGAAGGCTCGTCGTTACCCTCAACCCATGTCAGGCCTCCCTTGCGCTGAAGTTTCACAAGCGCGGATATGGCGTTTGAAATGATTTTGTCGGTCAGCTTNTTGTTGAAGAGCAGCATCAGGGCTGCGCGGCGGTCGCTTTCGCTTTGGGCGGCAGCCACGAACGGGGTTGATGACAGCAGGCTCATTTTCAGGTCATCGTTGCGCATGAGCCGCGACACCAAAACCGAGTCGTCTGACTCCCAGCTATGGAGAGCCCGCGCAATTTCAGGGTGTTGGCGCATAAGGCCGCGGGCCGTAGCCGCGCTAAACAGGGCGCCGACGGCTGTGAGCGCACTGCGTCCTTCGGGAGCCGACAGTGCAGGCAGTGCAGCCACACACTCCCAGGCTGCGTTGGCCGTGAAGGTCAGGGTGCCCCCGCGGGGAATGTCGAGGGTAACTTCGGTTGAGTCAGACGGCAGGAATACCGGGCTGCCGGTGGTTATCTTCATATCGGCCGGAAGGACGGGAATCAGAGTCTGCTCGCCGTCGGTAAAGTTGCCGGCGGTGGCGCGGACGCGAATGCCGATAACCGAAATACGGTCGGGCGCAGTCATGTAGGCCGAAATCATTGTGTGGCTTCGGGCGGCAACGCTGTCGCAGAACTCCCTGCGGTCAATAATCGAGTCGTTGGCCGGATTAAACACCTCAATCATCGAGTTCACGGATGTTGTCGAGTCGGTGGCGTTCTGCACCATTGCCGTAAGCTCGATGCGGTCGCCACTGCGAACAAAGCGGGGCAACTGCGGTTGCACCATCACCGGCTTCGAGGCGATAATGTCGGCATCGAAAAGGCCGCTGAGCAGCTGCTTGTTGTAGGACAGGCCGCGCACGCCCCAGGTTGTATTGGCGTTCGGTGCGGTAAAGGTCACCTCCAGCGAACCGTCGGCTGCGGTTGTGAGCACCGGCTGCCACAGTGCCACGGGCACTTCCGGCATGCGGTAGGCGTCTTGATTGCCAATGGATTCGACGGCGGGTTCGCTCAGTTCGGGTGCTGCGGAATCGCAGGAGGCTTCTTCCTTGCATTCTTCAACGGCAATGTCGGCGGCTCCCATATCGTANGTCGANGTGCCGCGCACCATAATGTTGCCGGCGGCCATTTTCATGGATGTGAACACCGCCTTTTCGGCAANGCCGTTTTCATATATCCGCGGCCATGTCTGCCCCCAAAGGTTAAAGCGGGCCGAAATGCCTGCAAAGGGCGAGTCGAGCCGTGGAGTCATGGAGTTATAAGTGCCGTCGGAATAGCTCGAAGCGTCGGCAAAGTTCAGGTTACGGCCCCAGATCGGGGGAGTGTAAAAACTCCAGTTCAGCGGCTTCAGGGCATCCAGAGCGCGGGAATAAACCAGCAGCATAACGGCAGCTTTCTGTGCCTGCCCTAAGTTATTGGCTACCTTAATGGTCCAGCGCTCGGTTTCGCCGGGCGTTATGTTGCCGCGCATCGATTCAATCTTGAGGTTGAGCCTGCGGGCCACGTCGGGGCGCGAAATATGCACGATGCGTTCCTCGAAGCGATAGTTGCGCAGGGTGTGGAACGTCAGTGTCGCATCGTTGATGGAGTCGGGCAGCGTAATGTCTACGAAGAAGTTACCCTCGTCGGGGGTAAGCCACTTTTCTTCGAGAATGGCATCGGAGGTCCATTTGACCATGCGTATGTGGCTGTCGGCAAACGAAGTGCCCACAAGCAGGGAATCGCCCGGCTTGACCGCAGAAACGGGGATGAACAGGCCGCTTTCGGTTGGGGGCATCTTGTCGGTCGGCCGATAGACCTGAGTCTCGAACTCGGCCCGGCGCGCACCTTCGCAGTTAACAATTATATTGTACGCGCCCGAGGGAACGTTGGCCCACGTCGGGTCGGGATAGATTGTGTCGCCCAGAGTTGTCAGCATCACGCTCAGCGGGCGGTCAACGATTTTGTTTTCCGCGCCGCGCACCTTGAACACCGGGGGAGTGAGGGCGTTGGTGTATCTGCCGATTTCGCCTTCAATGTAGTATTTGTATTGCGGAATGAATGCGTCGGCGTCGTGGGCCTCGCCGGTGGGAGAGGCCGCAGAGGCCGTGGCGGCGAGGTTAGTGCCTGCTGGTACGGTCAGAATTGCGCTGAATCGGCCGTTGGCGTCGGCGCTGACGGTGTCGGTNGCAACGGTTTCGCTCTTCATGGACCTGAATGTGCGATACCAGACCCAGTCGGGCAGNTTGGCTACCGACAGNGCCACGCGGGCATCGGCAATCGGAAAACCGTTGTAGCCGATGGCTGAGCCGNGCAACTCNANGGTTGTCGAGTCAATGCGCTCGGNCTTCANCTCAACATCAAACGTCGGCGCTTTGTAGTCGGCCACGGTGAANGGGNCANAGCCGTAATCNCCGATTCGGAGAGCGAAGTTGCCNGTNAGCCCTTCCGTGGGCAGGGCAAAAGCTCCGTTAACGCGTCCGAAATCGTCGGCAGTGAGNCGCANGGAATCGATATCTTCATGGTTGGCGTTGCGCAANGTTATTTTGGCCTGTTGGCCCGANGCCAGCGACCGGGCGGTGCCGCGCGCCTGCATGATTGTNGCGGCAAAGCGGACTGTGTCGCCNGGGTGGTAGATTGCNCTGTCGGTAAGGGTATTGGCAAAGAACCATCGGTTTTGCGACGGTTCGTATGAGCCGGAATATATGGACGGAGAATAAACGTCGGCGCCGCGCGTACCCGTAATCTGATTGCGGTTTTTGGTGAAGCTGACGCCCTTTTGCTCCGCNCCNTTGATAACGTCGAGGGCNAAGACCGGCGACTGCTGTTTGCCAAACGATTGCTGCGACAGCAAAAAGTCGGTCACTACAACCCGACCCTGCGACGGATGGCGCTCTTTGAGCGATTCAAAGCGGGGAGTAAGCCGGTATTCGCCGTATTCATTGAGGGTAAGGGTTACTGTCGTGTCGGCCTTCCACACTCCCTGCCCGGGGAATGTGAGTGCGATTGATTTCAGCTTTTTCGGCGTCGGTTTAACCATTTCAACGTCGATAGTTGCTTTGTTAAGGCATGTAACCTCCACCTTGATTTCCAGCTCTTTGCCGCGGGCAACAATGGAATTGTGATTGGTGTGGATGTCGGGCCGCTGCAGGTAGCTCATGGCGCTCTTGACCTCATTGTCGGGGTCGGGTATGGCGCTGAGCAGTGCAAAGGCCTCCCGGCGTTCGTCGAGCGATGATGCCGCGTGAGCCATTCCGAGCATCGGGTACACTCCCGCCGGCTCGGCGGCAAAACGTTGGTAGAGCTTGCGCATGTCGTTGAAGCCGTAGGTGCGCCGCTGTTCCAGGTAAATCAGCGGATAAGGCCGGTTCTGGTTGTAGGCTATGGCGGCGTTGATAATCGAATCGGGCAGGTTGGGGCACGCGCCGATTGCAAAGTCATAGAGGGTGGGGAAGAACCTGGTGTCGGCCTCAACAACGCCCTCCCAAAGTCGAGTTTCGGTGGCCCGCAGCTCATCGCGGTAGCGGCTCACGGCATCTGCTGCCAGCGAGTCAGACAGGCCGAGCTTGGCGCGCAGCAGCTGAATCATCGCTTTAGTCACGGGCCGGTCGGCGCGCTGTTCAACGTCGGCCATCAGCGCGAGCATCTTTTCGCTGCGGTCGGGGTTGATGGCAGTCTGTGCGAGCGAGTAGTCAATCAGGGCGCGCACGGTTTCGGGGCCGTCGTTGCGCTTCTCGGCCGCTTTAAGCCGGGCCTGGGCGTCGGTGCTTACGGTCTTTGGAAAAGCAAAATCGGGTTTTGCAGGCAGTGCCCCAAAACCCGTAGTTGCTGATATTAACAGTAAGCCGAATATGGCTCTTCGAATCATCTCTTGTGTTCTTTCTTTTGCATATTCGGGTGGTTTTTGGGGTTAGGACAATGTTCCATGAGCTTGCGTTGGAAACCATGTTCGGCCCCGCGTAGGTTAAACAGCTGGCGTCGGGTCAGCACCTTGCGCAGCTGCGGCTCGTATTTGGCCTCAATGTCGGCTAATTCGGAGTTCAGCTTATATTGAGCGGCAATGGCGGCATCGTAGTCGGCATCGGTGGCTGCGTCGGCCTTCGCGCGGATGTTGCGCTCGGCAACACGCAATTTCTGCTCGGCGGCCATGCGCTCGTTCTCCTTTTCGTCATAAATTCTGAAGAACTCGCTTCGCTGGGCCTCGGTAAGGTCGAGCTGCTTAATCAGGTATTCCTGTTTCAAATTCTTGAGTTTCTTCATCCATTCCTTGCGGTCTTCGCGATGGTTTGGCTTGCGCTCCTGGGCTGCAAGGCCGGCCGAAACGTTAAGGAACAGAGCTACCAGAATCAGGTGAATAAGTCTTTTCATAAGCTTTCGGGTAATACTACACCGGCCTCATAGAGGTCGTCATATAAATCAATGTCTGTTAAAGATACGTAGTCGTTAACGTAGGCCAGAGTCTGCTCGTTAACCACTTCGGCAAACTGGGTATGATGGTTTCTGTTGAAGCCGGCGGTGAGCGAGAAGATGTTGAGCATCAGGTAAATGCCGGTAAACATGGCGGCCATGTAGACGTAGGGCCGGAGTATCTGCCATTTCGAGCGGGGCTTGGGAGCTTNGGCCGCAGGNAGTTCCGGCAGCGAGTCNANCATTCGNCGCTGAAAGTCCTCNNAATAGCCTTCGGGCACTCTCATGCCGTTGCTTTTCGGGAAGGGTAGGTTATTGTTCGTTGTTTTCATTGCTCTTTAGACAGATTTGTCGGCCCAAGGTTTAACGATTTTTCAGAAATTGCTCTATTTTTTTTACGGCGAAATGATATGTTGCTTTCAGCGCGCCTACGGTAGTGCCCGTAATTTCGGCAATCTCGTCGTAGGTCATGTCGTCGAAATACTTCATGTTGAACACCATCTGCTGCTTGGTCGGCAGCGATTCTATGGCCCG
>WFLX010329770.1_pt1 | contig 23908 bp, 19 predicted proteins | sample 4967041 | NCBI WGS metagenome assembly WFLX01 (sample SAMN12857096, study PRJNA449069) | gut metagenome | isolation source: stool from male and female vole | host: Microtus ochrogaster | place: USA:Florida | collected 2017
CATGTTTGATAATATTAAGTATATTATATCATGGATTCATCTATTTGAAAAACAAAATTCTTTGGTAGATTAATTGTTTTAACTGTGGTAAAATAAGCGCGAAGCCCGCGAGCGAGATGGAGTAAAGCGGAATCGAGCTGGGCACTGCGGAAGGGAGGAACGGTTGTGTCCAATAAAAAGAAAAAGTCTCAAAAACCAGAAAAATCAGTGGCGCAGCAGATCATAGATTATGGTCTTTCTATGCTGATGCTGCTCTATGTGTCTACGATGCTTATATTTTATCCCTTATACTATCAGGATAAATACCGTGACATGGGAGACGCGAAATATTCATTTTTCAGAACTATTTCTATTATTTTTTTGATATTCTTTCTGATCTTTTTGGCTTCATGGACGATTGCATATCGGGATAAATTCAGCATAATGTCTGTTATTCGGCGTTTTTCGATCACAGACTGGTTTGTCGCTGCTTTTCTGGTTTTGAGTTATATTTCTTTTTTGTTAAGCGATTACCGGAATCCGATCGCGCCCGGAGATACGTCCTCCGCGTTGGAAGGGTATAACGGATGGTATATGGGAGTATTGTCACAAGTAATGTTTGTCTTGATTTATTTTGCTGTTTCAAGATTTTGGGAGTGGAGTGAATTTACACTGTTTTCAGCAATCGTTACATCGGGAATAGTCTATCAGTTTGCGATTCTGCAGCGTTTTTCCATAGATCCGCTGAAGATGTATGAAGGATTGGGACCGGAACATATCGGAAAATTTCTTTCCACATTAGGGCAGACGACATGGTTTTCCAGCTATGCGGTACTCTTATTTCCACTGGCCGCCTTTTATTTCTGGCATGATGACAGAGCATGGGTAAGGGAACTGACGGGGATAGTAATGGCGCTTGGATTTGGCAGCCTTTGTACAGCGCACAGCGATAGCGGTTATGTGGCATATGTTTTGATTTTGATGGTATTTTTCTGGTTTTCGTTGGAGAGCAATAAGAGCTTTGCGCGTTTTTTGGAGATTCTTTTGATTGGACTTGCTTCCTTCCGGATTATAGGGCTTATGCAGATCCTTTTTCCGGAGAAAATGATACAGTTAGTTTATGAAGATGAGAAGATTTCCTTCTTTATTACACAGAGTACATTCATGCTGGTCATGCTGGGGATCGTGGGGGCGGTTTATATTATTTTTTGTTGGAACTGTGGTTTTTCATGGACGGAAGTTTTAAAACCGGAAGCGGAGAAAAAAAGACAGAAGAATAATACTGTGAAGACGAAGGCACAGGGATTTGACATCAGTCAATTCCTGTGGCTCAGAAAGCTGATGATCGTGGCGGCTGTTGTTGTGCTGTTCGGCGTGGTGCTGGCGATCGTTTTAACTACTAAAAAAATGCTGCCGGATAGTCTTGCCGGATTTTATAATGTAGGATTTTTCAACTTTGATGATTATTGGGGCAATGCCAGGGGATTTAATTGGAGAATGTCTGTACAGGCAATCAAAAACGCTTCTTTTAAGGATATGCTGGTCGGTGTCGGACCNGACTGCTTTGCCATGAGCATGGATAAATATTGTGCGCAGGAAGTGGGGATATTCTGGCAGGGAATGAAGCTGGCATGCGCGCATAATGAATTTTTAAATATGATGGTGACCCAGGGCATTCTTGGCGTAACGGNGTATGTCGGCATTTTTATCNGTTTTATCGTCCGATGCANAAAGAGCGGGNTGGAGACTAAGAAGGTGGTGCNGTTTTGTGCCGCGGCATTAGCATATATGGGTCATAANTTCTTTTGCTATCAGCAGTNTATCTGTANACCGACCGTNTNNCTGCTGATGGGGATCGGAGANCTGCTGATGCGNAATGCGGNGAACACAANCGAAAAGGTTAATTTAATAAAAAAGGATTAAGTTTTAAAGAGTATTAGCCGATATATAAATAGAATCNATAGGATAGGCATATNGTGCCTTTTTAAGGATNCAGCAGAAGAAAAGTCATGCTGTTCATGAAATCATGATGCTGGCATGGTGGAAGGTAAAATGAGAAAGGTATGGTGTGATTCATGGGAGAAATAGTTTATGCATGGGATGAACAACAGAAGGAAGCAATGCAGGAAGCAGCAGGATACCTGTCTCGATTGATTCCCGCAGCAGAGGGAATGGCTGATGAGTTCAAGGGAGAACTGCAGGAGGATTCCTATGATATGTTGGATATGGTAGTTGAGGGATTAAACTGGGTGATTCAGGTTTACAACGGAACGAAGGATGTTATNAATGATGAAACAGAACAGATCGATTCCAAGGCGATGGATCAGAAGATCAGTAAGTTCGGCTCCGCTTATACTGCCCACGACCAGAGCGGTATTACTTCCGGTCTGGAAGAAGCGGTTCTGCCTTTTCTCAGAAAGATGAAAGAGATTGCGGATCAGGCATAATCAAGTTGTTGCATGGGAAGTAAAAGTGAAAATAAAAAGTGGGAATGAAAAAATTATAAAAGACGATAATAAAAGCGGCGGACATCATAAATCTGATTGTCCACCGCTTTTTTGTTTCTAATGTTTTGCAATGCTTACCCGCTTGCAGGATAATTAGCTTCATCTGTTGTTACATATATCCGTTAAATAACATTCCGCTGTAAGCGCTTGTGACATAAGGATTGGCGTAATGGCTTACCCGGGGATTCTTATATGCCACGATTCGCTTGTCAATATAATCCAGTGGATTGAGCTGAATCTGTGTGGCTTTATGCAATGTAGTACGCGTAAAATTCTTCAAAGAACCCAAAGTTTCTTCAGCGTCTTCGCTGCTAAGCGCCGTGGTCAGCTTTTCTTCGTCTACGGAGAGATTTCCGCTGCCGTCCTGTGTAATGCCCGCTTTTGTAAAGGCGGAGGCGTAGCCGGCACTCATGGTCTTCATCGTTCCGATTAGCAGATTGGTCCGGGGATGCTGGTCAACATATTTGGCAGCAGCCTGCAGAAAATCATTGTAGGAGCCGGTAAGAGATATGATATTGTCCTTCAATGATTCATAATCCGGCTTTACTCCAATCTTAATAGGGTCATCTTCCGTTCCGCCGATGTCCTTTAGCGTAATGGAATATTTACCATCCAGAATAAAGGAGTTGGTAGGAGACTGAAATGATTCGCCATTTACCGTATATCTGGCATTCTGCGCAGGATTGCCTGTTTCGCGGATGCCCAGATAATCAATAATGCCCTTCCGCTGGCTTGTATTTTCGTCACTGATTGTAAACGGCTGCTGTCCACTGGTTGTTGTGCCGGTCTTATTGGAACGGATCAACAGAGCGGACTCGTTCTCTTCGTTTGTGATCACGGATGCCTTCAATCCCAGATTAGAATGATTGATCAATCTGGAAAGGCGGCTTTGAATCGTATGATTAGTATCGGTATCTCCGATATTAAACTGCAGTTCATAGTTTGAGCTGGCAGTCATTACGTCAAAAGAATATGCGCCGGGCGATAAGCTGAGTTCTGATTCGGGAAGAAAATTTCCTACCGTCTCCTGAGCCGTAGCCAAGCTTTCTACCGTAATATCGATGGTATCATCTTTGGAGATATTGATTCCGGCAGCTTCGACAACTTCCGNATCGGTCGAATATACGGTACGCTGTTCNAACATGGNCGATTCATTCAGNCCGCCTAAGGACGCGATCGAANTACGAAAACNGATCGCGCTCTCTTTCATATGGATAGAATACTCTTCGATCGCTTTAACATCTTTTAATAAGAAGACAGGTTCGTCTTTGCTCATATTAACGATCGATTTATATACTTTTTTTAAATCGGAACGGTCGTGAGAATCATAACGGGAAGAAGACCGACCATACAGATCAGCCCTGTAATAATTATAGACATTATTTAAAACTGCGTTATAATATTGCGATGCCATGTCAGTTCTCCTTTCCATCCTTGACCGAACCTTCATGTACTTTATACCGTATCGTTAATTCCTTTTAACGATAAAATCATTGCCTAACATTGATAGTTAAAATTATTTTAGCATATGTCAAAGTAAATTACAATGATTAATAAAATAAAATTATAAAAATAACCATGAAAATTCAAAGTAAAAATTGTTGGATATCACAATGTTATAATTTTTGTATTTTCTTATAATAATGTTATNGNTCNTATNCGGCGANTTAANAAGAGAAAGAACAAAAATAATTAAGNATGAAATATNNTTAAAATATTGCTTNACGTGGACGNAAGNATATGNTANGCTANATCAGCACGAAAGAGTTTAACTCTTTTTTTTGTGTTGTGATACTGGTTATTTGAAGGAATTATGGAGGAAAGATCTATGCGTACAAGAATTACTTTGGCATGTACAGAATGCAAAAATCGTAATTATGATACTACAAAGGATAAAAAGACACATCCTGACCGTATGGAGACAAAGAAATACTGCAGATTCTGCAAGGCTCATACACTGCATAAGGAAACAAAATAAGACAGGCATTTTATATCCGGATATGATCCGTTGCAAATATGCGGTCTGAATTGGCAGGTTAGATCTAAAAATCAAAGATTTTTCAATCAGCAATTTGAGTCAGAGCCTCAACTTGCTTTAATCGCAGATGAGAAACCGCCTGTGCGAATTTCTTATCGCGTGTCATCGCAGTAAAACTGCTCTGACATGTAGGATTAGTTAGGTTGAAAAATCAAAGATTTTTCAATCACAGACTGTGGAAAGGCATGGTTATTAGTGTGAAAAATATATCTAAGGCAGTAAAAAACACTGCCTAAGATATATTAAGTTTCACACCGAAAAACGCAAAAAACGCGTTTTTCATTCCTATTTGAGCCGCCAAAGGCGGCATGGAGGATTAGTATGGGAGATTCCGCTAAGACAGAAGGAAAGAAGAAACCGAGCTTCTTTAAAGGACTGAAAAAAGAATTTAAAAAGGTTACCTGGCCTGACAGAAAAACAGTGACAAAGCAGACGGCTGCTGTTGTTGTGGTTTCTGTTGCTTTGGGGCTGCTAATCGCGTTTATGGATTTTATCATTCAGTATGGCGTTGACTGGCTGGTAACATTCTAAGAAGACGCTGATGAAATCAGTGCTTTCTGTAGATACGGTAATGGTTCGGTGATAAGAAAGGAACGGCAAATATGGCAGATTCATCAAAAAAAGTGAAAGTTAAAAAGATGGATGAGCTCAAGAAGATTCTTGCTCAGAAGGAAGACGATACAAGAGACATCTTAAAGCCGGTAAGAGCAGCTTCTGAGGAAGATGCGCCTGCGATAAAGGAAGAATATGATATCGGTCAAAGCGATAATAAGAGCGGACGCGGTATGGGCTGGTATGTGGTTCACACATATTCGGGATATGAAAAAAAGGTAATGATGAATATTGAAAAGTCCATCAAGAACAGACCCGGACTGGAAGAAAAGATTTTAGAGGTGCGCGTGCCGACGCAGGATGTTACGGAGCTGAAATCTACCGGTAAAAAAACATCCGAGAAAAAGATCCTTCCCGGATATGTGCTGGTGCATATGGATGCGGATGATAATGACGCGTGGTATGTTGTGCGTAATACCCGCGGGGTCACGGGATTTGTGGGNCCGGGAAGCAAGCCGGTTCCGTTGGATGAGATAGAGATTGATCGTCTTGATAAGGGTAAAGTGGTGAAGGCTGACTTTGAAGTGGGAGATACGATCATGGTTGTAGACGGCGTATGGAAAGACACCATCGGTATGGTCAGCAAGATCGACGAGAATAAGAAGATGGCTTCGATCACAGTAGAGCTGTTCGGACGGGAGACGAAGCTGGATATCAGCTTCTCAGACGTTAAAAAATTCTAAGTTTTGTTTAATTTATTTTAATTATGAAGGCGTTCGTAGAAATCTTATTCTTATTAAATACGGAAGGATTTCTATTAACATATATATTTATATATTATATATGCGGGCGTGTGTGGGAGCAGTACCTGAGGGAATAAGGTCTGCGCCACTACCACATTATTTTAAGGAGGTAGCCGAGATGGCAAAGAAAGTAACAGGTTATATCAAATTACAGATTCCTGCCGGCAAAGCGACACCGGCACCGCCAGTTGGACCGGCACTTGGTCAGCATGGCGTCAACATCGTTGAATTTACAAAACAGTTCAACGCAAAGACAGCAGATAAGGGTGATCTGATCATCCCTGTTGTAATTACNGTATATGCGGACAGAAGNTTTAGTTTTATTACCAAGACTCCGCCTGCCGCAGTATTGATCAAGAAGGCTTGNAATATCAAGTCCGGTTCNGGNACNCCGAANAAGACNAANGTGGCNAAGATCTCNAAGGATAAGATCCGCGAGATCGCAGAGTTNAAAATGCCGGATCTGAATGCGGCAAGTATTGAAGCAGCGATGTCCATGATCGAAGGCACTGCCAAGAGCATGGGTGTTACGGTAGAGTAACTATTGATCAAAAAATCTGTGATGAGTGGAAGAGCGCATACTCGTTAAAACCACAAGGAGGTAAATGGGAATGAAACATGGAAAAAAATATGTCACGGCAGCAAAAGAGGTTGACCGTGCAACTTATTATGAACCTGCGGATGCAATTTCCGTAGTGAAGAAGACAGCTGTTGCGAAATTTGATGAGACGGTAGAGGTACACATCAGAACCGGCTGCGACGGTCGTCATGCAGAGCAGCAGATCAGAGGGGCGGTCGTCCTTCCCAACGGAACCGGTAAGACGGTGAAGGTGCTGGTGTTTGCTAAAGGTGATAAGGTGAATGAGGCAGAGGCGGCGGGCGCTGATTACGTAGGCGGCGATGAGCTGATTCCGAAGATCCAGAATGACGGATGGCTTGATTTTGATGTTGTGGTTGCTACNCCGGANATGATGGGNGTNGTNGGNCGTCTTGGTAAGGTGNTNGGNCCNAANGGTCTNATGCCNAANCCNAANGCNGGCACNGTNACCATGGATGTNNCAAAGGCNATNNNNGANATNAANGCNGGTAAGATTGAGTACAGACTNGANAAGANCAANATCNTNCACTGTNCCNATCGGNAAGGCNTCCTTTACNGANGAAGCANNTGNANGAGAANNTNANNGCNNTGATGGANGCCATNGTAAAGGCAAGACCCAGCGCATTAAAGGGTCAGTATCTTAAGAGCATCACTCTTGCAACTACCATGGGTCCCGGCGTTCGTGTCAGCACAGCAAAATATTAAGTAAAGATAATAATTCTTACGGAAAGGCGTGGCTTCGGTCATGCCTTTTGTGTTAATGAAAAAGGAGCAAAGATAAGTTGACATATAAATATTTCAAAGCAATATGTGCCGTTGGTATTGCCGGAGCTTTGATTGCTGCGGTTGTGGTTATAAATGGCGGATGGGACGGATCCGAACATAATGTTGAATCCAGTGCTGAGATAAATGAGATGTCCCAATATTTTTCATTAAATGATATTGATGGCAGCTGGGATACGGACGGCGCCGTGAGAATTACATTATGCGGCGACTCAGGTACGGTGTCCGGTAATGGCGCTTTTGTGAGTGGGAGTGATCTCATCATTTCGGATGCGGGACGCTATATTGTGAGTGGTGAATTGTCTGACGGCAGCATTATTATAGATGCTGACGATGATTCAAAGGTCTGGATCCTTCTGGACGGTGTTAAGATCAATTGTTCGGATAATGCAGCTATCCGTATCAACAATGCAGATAAAGTTTTTCTCACGCTGGCGGAAAATAGTGAGAATATTGTTACGAGCGGTACAGAATACTCTGCTGACGCTCTGGCAGATAAAACGGATGGCGTGATTCTTGCACATGATGATTTAACAATCAATGGAAACGGATTGCTGTTGGTAAGCGGTGGATGTCAGCATGGAATTGCGGCTAATGACGATTTGATCATAACAGGGGGAACCATTTCTGTTTCTTCCGTTGCCGATGCGATCCGTGTAAATGACAGTCTGAATATTAAGGATGCAGCGCTGGTGGTCAATGCGGGTGATGACGGAATCGTTGTCGATGAGCAGACCGGTTCATTATATATAGAATCCGGAACATATGACATTGCCGCCGCAAACGATGGGATCCATACAGGAACTGACGTGATCATACAGGGTGGCAGCTTTGAAATAAAGGCGGGCGATGATGGAATCCATTCCGATATGTCGATTACAATAAACGGTGGGACGATTTTGATCAGTGAATGTTATGAAGGTATCGAGGCACAGATGATAGATATCATTGATGGTGAAATCACGATCTATTGCTTAGACGATGGCATCAATGCCAATGGCGGGACCGTTGCCTTTGTCGGTATGCATCATGGTCCACAGAATGCGGCAGGTGGTGAGCCGCCGTTTCGCGAACCGGGGAATGGTGTAATGGAAGACGAAGCTCATGATCCCAGGCATAGAGAGGAAAACAGAGATGATTTTTTGGAGGGTGGGGAGTTCAGACCAAACAGAGATGATTTACCGGAGTGTGGGGAGTTCAGACCAAACAGAGATGATTTACCGGAAGGTAGAGAGTTTGAACCACACGGGGATGATTTTCCGGAAGGTGGAGAGTTCAAGCCAAATGGAGATTTTTCGATGGGACAGTCCGGGGATCAAATGAACGCTGATACTTCAGAAATCATGCCGGCAGTAACTATAGGCGGTGGAAAAATAGTTATTATTAACAGTCAGGGAAGGGATGCAGATGGCATTGATTCCAACGGTGATATTACGATATCGGGTGGCGAGGTTTATATCAGCCTAAATGGCAGCGGTATCAATTGCGCGCTGGATTATGGAAGCGAAAACGGCGGAACCTGCAAGATCAACGGTGGTATTGTTGTTGCCGCAGGCAGCTCTATGATGTTGGAGAAAATCAGTGCCGGTTCAGAGCAGGCGTCAATAGTATATGTTACAAATGGCGATCCTGAGTCTTTGGTTGTTCTGACGGATTCGGATGGTGAAACAGTATTATCCTATGAGATTCCGCTGGCATTTACAGCTGTTACGCTCAGCTGTCCGGAATTGATAACCGGAAACACATATACGATCGGTATCGGCGGGATTTCTGATGAGATCACTATAACGGAAGTCGCGGGGACTTATGGCGGGGCATTATTTTTTTGACAGTCAGACGCAGGAAGTGATATGATGAAATTGAAAAAAGGATCAATCGTCTGTAAAGTGCATTTCGGAATCAGGAGGCAGCAAATTGTGAACGACGAAATTGATTCGGAAGGAACGTACATCGTTAAATGAAAAAAAAGATAGGGACGTTTTTTATTACATTATCGATCGTCATAATATTGGGCGGCGTGGTTCTGTTCGGGCTTGCTTTGCAAAGGGGTGGCGGCATGGCAGGGCAGGAGGGCGGTCCGGCAACCGATGACCGCACGTCTGCAGTATCGGATGGGTCTGACGGCATCCATACCATATCCGCAGATGGGACTGTCGTTTTGGCGGGATCGTCCATGCCGGAGGAAAATGCGGATGATGCGCCCGAGGAGGAAATCCTTGCTCCATATACATTCCGGCTGGAGCCATCCGAGGATGGTACGGTGACCTTTGTATTTGCAGGAGATATCTTATTTGATCCTGCTTACGCGATTTATTCGACTTACCGCCAAAGAGGGGAACAGATCGAACAGTGTATATCTGAAGAACTACTGGCTGAGATGCGCTCGGCGGACGTTATGATGTTGAATAATGAATTCCCTTATTCGGACAGGGGAGAACCGCTGCCTGATAAGACTTATACTTTCCGTGCGGCTCCGGAATCGGTATCGTTGCTGCAGGAGATGGGCGTGGACATCGTATCTCTTGCCAATAATCATGCTTATGATTACGGTGAGGCTTCCTTTCTGGATACGCTGGATACTCTGGAACAGGCGGGTGTCCCGTATGTAGGTGCAGGCAGGAATCTGGAAGAAGCGATGCGGCCGGTTTATTATCTGGTGGGAGACTACAAGATCGCGGTGTTGAGCGCTACGCAGATCGAACGCACGTCGTCTCCTCATACCCGTGGCGCAACGGAAAATACGCCGGGAGTATTCCGGTGTCTGGAAACGGAGCTGCTGGAAGAAAAGATCAGGGAAGCCAAAGAGGAATGTGATTTTGTGATCGTATATATCCACTGGGGTACGGAAAGCACGACAGAACTNGACTGGCGGCAGCGCGACCATACNCCGCTNTATGTGGAGGCGGGGGCGGATATCATCATCGGNGACCATCCCCANTGNCTGCAGGAGATCGGATATGTTAATGGCGTGCCGGTCATCTATAGCCTNGGNAATTTTTGGTTTAATTCCAGAACTCAGGATTCCTGTATCGTGAANATGACGNTTTCCGGGGATGGCATCCAAAGCCTGCAGTTTGTTCCGTGCCTTCAGTCCAATTCCAGCGTGTCACTTTTGGAGGGGGAAGAACGTGCAAGGGTGATTTCCTATATGCAGAGCATCTCCCATACGGCGNATATTGATGNGGATGGATATGTGACGCCGACCTCAGCCGAGTAGAGATCCNGTGGGATTTCCCGGCGGCATCTTTTGCTCTTGAAAAAATGCTTGACATAAGAGAAGTGCGATGGTATTATATACAAGGTCGTAACGACCATGCCGAAGACAGCAGGTGCAAAGCATATCAGTATGCATGCGTAAAACATGAGATGTTGCCTGCCGAGGAGAAAAGAGTTTTTGTAGGACTTGATCCCTCTCCGGCGTACGGAGAGGGTTTTTACATGATATAAGATGTGAAACTCCTTTCGGCAGAACCGATGAAAATAATATAAGGAGGTAGAAAGATGGCAAAGGTTGAACTGAAAAAACCGATCGTTGATGAAATCGCAGAAGCAATCAAAGATGCTCAGTCAGTTGTCCTTGTAGACCACAGAGGTCTTACGGTAGCAGAAGATACACAGCTTCGTAAGCAGCTTCGNGAGGCTGATATTACTTATAAGGTCTATAAGAATACGATGATGACGTTTGCGTTTAAGGGAACGGACTGTGAACAGCTTCAGGAATATCTGAATGGACCAAGTGCGATCGCAGTTTCCAAGACGGATGCAACAGCGCCGGCAAGGGTATTGTGTAAGTTCGCTAAGACGGCGCCCAAGCTTGAAGTCAAGGGCGGCATCGTGGAAGGCGCAGTTTATGATGCAAAGGGGATTGCNGATATTGCAAAGATTCCATCCAGGGAAGAACTTCTTTCCAAGCTGCTTGGAAGTCTGCAGTCACCGGTTACGAATTTTGCCCGCGTTATGAACCAGCTTGCTGAAAAAGGCGGAGCTGGCGCAGCTTCTTCTGAGGAAGCAGGCGCAGCAGAAGCTGCTGAGTAAACTGCCGGTGCATGCGTAANNGCAGNATGTAANGAAACATTTGAAANNAATNTGNNNTTAGAAATTANAAAATGAAAATGGAGGAAATAAAAATGGCTAAGTTAACATCACAGGAACTGCTTGACGCGATCAAGGAGATGACCGTATTAGAGTTGAATGATTTTGTAAAGATGTGCGAGGAAGAGTTCGGCGTATCTGCAGCAGCAGGCGTTGTAGTTGCAGCAGCAGCTGCAGACGGCGGCGCAGCAGCAGGCGAAGAGAAGACAGAGTTCGANGTAGAGCTGACAAGCTTCGGCGAGAAGAAGATGGACGTTATCAAGGTAGTACGTACGATCACAGGTCTTGGTTTAAAAGAGTCCAAAGAGCTTGTTGAGGGCGCTCCTAAGATGGTTAAGGAGCAGGCTTCCAAGGAAGAGGCTGAGGATATCAAGAAGAAACTTGAGGAAGCAGGCGCTACAGTTACTTTGAAATAATAGCTCGAAGGATTCGGCTGCATATGCCAAAAGGCATTTGCAGAGAATGTGAATTGCTTTAACAATTTGATGGCACATTGTGTATTTGAATTGCTGCATCAGAAAATACAAGGCTTGGGCGGACATTTCCGCCTAAGCCTGTATCTTTTTGATATAAATAATTGTTTTCCATATTATAAATCAAAAATTATAAAAACAACTTATTATACAGCTTAAAATATTTCGGATTGATCAAAAACAGCCCGCTGTCTTGGCTTAAAATATTTTGAATTTATCAAAAATAGCTTATCATACCGGCTTAAAAATATTCCCAATTTATCAAAAATTTATATTGACTAAAATTCCCAGTCGTGATATCATGGAAAATGCACTATTTTGTGCGATAGGTTCTTTATGCCCTTTTGTATAGGGAACCGCAAAATATTTGAACGGGGTGAAATGTCAATATGGAAAAAAACAGAATACGTCCTATTGTAAACGGCAACAGTATGCGTATGAGTTACTCAAGGCAGAAAGAGGTCCTGGAAATCCCGAATTTGATTGAGGTTCAGAAGGATTCCTACAATTGGTTTTTGAATGAGGGATTAAAGGAGGCTTTCGATGATATCTCTCCGATTTCCGACTTTGGCGGACACTTAAATCTTGAATTTGTTGATTTTGTGCTGGCGAAAGACGAGATCAAACATTCGATCATGGAATGTAAGGAAAGAGACCTGACTTATGAGGCGCCGCTGAAGGTTAAAGTACGTCTGTATAATCAGGATGGCGGAGAAATTAAGAATATTACAGAGCATGTGATCTTTATGGGTAATTTTCCTTTGATGACAGAGACCGGCACATTTGTCATTAACGGCGCTGAGCGTGTTATTGTCAGCCAGCTGGTAAGGTCCCCGGGCATTTATTATGCAATCGGGCATGACAAGCTGGGTAAGAGGCTGTTTTCGTCAACGGTGANTCCCAACCGTGGTNCATGGCNGGAATATGAGACGGATTCTAATNATGTTTTCTATGTANGTNNNGACAGAACAAGAAAAGTTCCGATCACCGCCTTTTTGCGTGCCATGGGACTTGGCACGAATGAGGAGATTTTGGAGCTTTTTGGTGATGAGCCTAAGATACAGCAGAGCTTTGCCAAAGATATTTCACGTTCTTATGAAGAAGGCTTAAAGGAGCTTTACGGCAAGGTAAGACCGGGGGAACCTTTTAGTATAGAAGGCGCGGAGAATTACGTGATTGCCACATTTTTTGATCCCAAGAGATATGATCTTGCAAAGGTAGGACGTTATAAATTTAATAAAAAGCTGGCGTTGCGCAACCGTATAAAAGGGCATGTGCTGGCTGAAGATGTATTAAATCCGTTTACAGGAGTGCCGATTGCAACGGCAGGAACCAAGGTGACGCTGGAGCTTGCGGATGAGATCCAGAACTCCGCGGTAGAGAGCGTATGGATTCAGACGGAGGAGAAGAATGTCAAAGTGCTTTCTAATCTCATGGTCGATATTAATGAATGGCTGGATCTGGATGCAAAGGCGCTTGGCATTTCAGAAAATGTTTACTGGCCGGAGTTGAAGAAGATTCTCAGGGAATATGAAAATAAGCCGGAGCAGCTTGCAGACGCGATTGTGAAGAATGCGCATGAGCTGGTGCCGAAGCATATTACTAAGAGTGATATCTTTGCTTCCATTAACTACAATATCACATTGGAATACGGTATCGGCAATGATGATGATATTGATCATCTGGGCAACCGTCGTATCCGTGCGGTGGGTGAGTTGTTACAGAATCAGTACAGGATCGGTCTTTCCCGTATGGAGCGTGTGGTGCGCGAGAGGATGACGACCCATGACGCTTCCAATAAGGATGAGATCTCGCCGCAGGCGCTGATCAATATTAAACCGGTACAGGCTGCAATCAAAGAGTTTTTCGGTTCTTCACAGCTGTCTCAGTTTATGGATCAGAACAATCCGCTGGGCGAGCTGACGCATAAGAGACGTCTGTCTGCATTGGGACCGGGCGGACTTTCCCGTGACCGTGCAGGATTTGAAGTACGTGATGTTCATTATACGCATTATGGAAGGATGTGTCCGATCGAGACACCTGAAGGTCCAAACATCGGTCTGATTAATTCTCTTGCTTCTTACGCAAGAATCAATGAATATGGTTTTGTGGAGGCGCCTTATCGTAAAATCGATAAGACTGACCCCGAGAATCCTGTGGTTACGGATAAGGTTGTCTATATGACGGCGGATGAAGAAGATAATTATCATGTTGCGCAGGCGAATGAAAAGCTGGACAAGGATGGCCATTTTATTAAGAGGATGGTATCCGGTCGTTATAAAGAGGAGACCCAGGAATATCCGAAGGCGATGTTTGATTATATGGATGTGTCGCCTAAGATGGTATTTTCCGTTGCAACGGCGTTGATCCCGTTCCTGGAGAATGATGACGCAAACCGTGCGCTGATGGGTTCCAACATGCAGAGACAGGCTGTGCCCCTTCTGTTTACGGAGGCACCGGTAGTTGGCACAGGTATGGAGCCGAAGGCAGCGGTGGATTCCGGTGTCTGTGTGATCGCAAAGAAGCCGGGTACGGTAACCTTTGTATCGGCAAAACAGATCAAGGTTACAGCAGACGACGGTGAAAAGATGACGTATGATCTGTATAAGTTTGTACGAAGCAACCAGTCGAACTGCTATAATCAGAAACCCATCGTGTTTAAGGGCGACCACGTTGCCGAGGGTCAGGTGATTGCAGACGGTCCTTCGACTGCCAATGGTGAGCTGGGACTTGGTAAGAATCCGCTGATCGGATTTATGACCTGGGAAGGTTATAATTATGAGGATGCAGTTCTGCTGAGTGAGAGGCTTGTTCGTGAAGATGTATATACTTCTGTTCATATCGAGGAATATGAGTCAGAAGCCCGTGATACAAAGCTTGGACCGGAGGAGATCACCAGAGATATTCCCGGTGTCGGCGAGGATGCATTAAAGGATCTGGATGACAGAGGCATCATCCGAATCGGCGCAGAGGTACGTGCCGGTGATATTCTTGTCGGTAAGGTAACGCCGAAGGGCGAGACCGATCTGACACCTGAGGAAAGACTGCTGCGTGCGATCTTTGGTGAGAAGGCAAGAGAAGTGCGCGATACTTCCCTGAAGGTGCCACACGGCGCATACGGCGTGGTTGTAGACGCAAAGGTATTTTCCAGAAGTGCGGGAGATACGGAGCTTGCGCCGGGTGTCAACCAGAAGGTAAGGATCTATATNGCNCAGAANAGAAAGATCAGTGTNGGAGATAAGATGGCAGGCCGTCACGGTAATAAGGGTGTTGTTTCCCGCGTGCTTCCTGTTGAGGATATGCCTTATCTTCCCAATGGACGTCCGCTGGATATTGTACTGAATCCGTTGGGCGTGCCTTCCCGTATGAATATCGGACAGGTGTTGGAGATCCACCTTTCTCTGGCAGCTAAGGCGTTGGGCTTCAATATTGCGACGCCGGTATTTGATGGCGCGAATGAGGAAGATATTATGGACACGCTGGATTTGGCCAATGATTATGTCAATCTGGAGTGGGATGAATTTTCTAAGAAGCATAAAGAAGAACTGCTTCCTGAGGTATATGAGTATTTAGAGCAGAACAAAGAGCACAGAGAGGTATGGAAGGGCGTGCCGATCTCCAGAGATGGTAAGGTAAGGCTGCGTGACGGACGTACCGGCGAGTATTTTGACGGGCCGGTAACTATCGGACACATGCATTATCTGAAGCTGCATCATCTGGTGGATGATAAGATCCATGCGCGCGCGACCGGACCGTACTCCTTAGTAACGCAGCAGCCGTTAGGCGGAAAGGCGCAGTTTGGCGGTCAGCGTTTTGGAGAGATGGAAGTATGGGCGTTGGAGGCATATGGCGCTTCTTATACCCTGCAGGAGATTCTGACAGTGAAGTCGGATGATGTAGTAGGGCGTGTGAAGACCTATGAGGCTATCGTCAAGGGTGAGAATATTCCTGAACCGGGGATTCCGGAATCCTTTAAGGTGCTTTTGAAAGAGCTTCAGTCACTTGCTCTGGACGTCAAGGTTCTGGATGAAAACCGGAAAGAGGTAGAGATCAAGGAGAGTATTGAATATAACGAGAGCGAGTACCGTTATGAGCTGGGTGCTGACAGAGGAACGCCTGACTATTCCAAGGATGATATTACGGCATTGGGATACGGAACGAAAGAATTTGATTCTGACGGCGATATGGTTGATGTAGAAGACGATATGGACGAAGATGATTTTGAAGATGACGCGGATATGAACTATGTTACCGGAGGTTACGACGGAGAAGAGGATGAAAATTAGTTCATAATGTATATTCTATCTCGAAGGTGAAAGGAAGGTTATAAGAATGCCTGGTTTAAAGATTAATGATTATCAGTCGATTTCATTTGATTCGATCAAGATTGGTTTGGCTTCTCCGGAGACTATCAGAAAATGGTCCCACGGCGAGGTAATTAAGCCGGAAACCATTAACTACAGAACATTGAAGCCGGAAAAGGACGGTTTGTTCTGTGAAAGGATCTTCGGACCGAGCAAGGACTGGGAATGTCATTGCGGTAAGTTCAGAAAGATCAGATATAAAGGCGTTATCTGTGATAAATGTGGCGTAGAGGTAACCAAGGCGAATGTCCGCCGTGAAAGGATGGGGCATATCGAACTGGCTGCGCCCGTATCTCATATCTGGTATTTTAAGGGAATCCCGAGCCGTATGGGTCTGATTCTTGACCTGACACCGCGTGTGCTGGAAAAGGTATTGTATTTTGCGGCATATATCGTGTTGGATCCGGGAACCACCGATCTGGAGGTAAAACAGATCCTGACAGAGCGTGAATATCAGGACGCGCTGGAAAAATATGGCACAGAGTTCAGGGTCGGCATGGGCGCAGAGGCAATCAAGGAGCTTCTGGAGGCGATTGATCTGGAAAAAGAGATGGCGGAGTTAAAGGCAGAGCTGGAGAATGAAGCCACCAAGGGTCAGAAGCGTGCAAAGATCGTAAAGAGACTGGAAGTGGTAGAAGCATTCCGTGAGTCCGGCAATCAGCCGTCATGGATGATTCTTGATGCCATTCCGGTGATCCCGCCTGATTTAAGACCGATGGTACAGCTGGACGGCGGACGTTTTGCCACATCTGACTTAAATGACCTTTACAGAAGGATCATCAACCGTAATAACCGGTTGACGAAGCTGCTGGAGCTTGGCGCTCCGGACATTATCGTCCGTAATGAGAAGCGTATGTTGCAGGAGGCAGTGGATGCGCTGATCGATAACGGCAGGAGAGGACGTGCCGTAACGGGTCCCGGCAACCGGGCATTGAAATCTTTATCTGATATGTTAAAAGGTAAATCAGGTCGTTTCCGTCAGAATCTGTTAGGAAAGCGAGTTGATTATTCCGGACGTTCCGTTATCGTCGTAGGTCCTGAGCTTAAGATCTATCAGTGCGGACTTCCGAAGGAAATGGCGATCGAGCTGTTTAAGCCGTTTGTTATGAAGGAGCTTGTAGCAAAGGGTATCTGCCAGAACATCAAGGCTGCGAAGAAGATGGTAGAAGGACTGAAAGATCAGGTCTGGGATGTTTTGGAAGAAGCGATCAAGGAGCATCCGGTAATGCTGAATCGTGCCCCGACACTGCATCGTCTTGGTATACAGGCATTTGAGCCGATCTTGGTAGAGGGTAAGGCGATCAAGCTGCATCCTTTGGTATGTACTGCGTTTAACGCGGACTTTGATGGTGACCAGATGGCGGTTCATCTTCCGCTTTCGGTTGAAGCGCAGGCAGAGTGCAGATTCCTCCTGCTTTCACCGAATAACTTATTGAAGCCTTCGGACGGCGCACCGGTAACCGTGCCGTCACAGGATATGGTGCTTGGAATCTATTATCTGACCCAGGAGAGACCGGGAGTAAAGGGCGCGGGTGAAGAAAAGGACGGAAAATATGTTCCTGCCAAGTATTTTAAGAGTGTAAATGAAGCAATTTTAGCATATGAAAATGACGCGATTGACCTTCATGCAAAGATAAGGGTCAGAATTCAGAAGAAGCTTGCTGACGGCAGAGTGATCTCCGGCAATGTGGACTCTACATTGGGGCGGTTTCTTTTTAATGAGATTCTTCCGCAGGATCTGGGATTTGTGAAGCGTGATACGGATGAGAGCATGCTCCTGCCGGAGGTAGATTTCCTTGTTGGCAAGAAGCAGCTGAAGCAGATTTTAGAGAAGGTCATTAATACCCATGGCGCTACGAGGACGGCAGAGGTATTGGATCTTGTGAAAGCAATCGGATATAAGTATTCTACCAAGGCGGCTATGACCGTATCGATCTCCGATATGACGGTGCCTGCCGTAAAAGCACAGTTATTGGAGGAGGCGCAGAAGAAGGTTGACAGCATTGCGCAGAACTACCGCCGTGGTCTGATTACGGAGGATGAGCGGTACAGCGGCGTCATCCGGGTATGGAATGAGACGGATGCTGAGCTGACAAAGGCTCTGATGAACGGCTTGGATGCTTATAATAATATTAAGATGATGGCGGATTCCGGCGCCCGTGGTTCCGAACAGCAGATGAAACAGCTTGCAGGCATGCGTGGATTGATGGCGAATACCTCCGGTCGTACCATTGAGCTGCCTATTAAGTCGAATTTCCGTGAGGGTCTGGATGTATTGGAGTACTTTATCTCCGCGCACGGAGCCCGTAAGGGACTTTCTGATACCGCGCTGCGTACTGCAGACTCCGGATATCTGACGAGACGAATGGTCGATGTATGTCAGGAGCTGATCATCCGTGAGGTGGACTGCTGCGCAGGAAAAGAGATCAGCGGCATGAAAGTATCGGCGCTGGTGGATGGCAAGGATGTGATTGAGTCCCTTGAGAACCGTATCCGCAGCAGAGTGGCTGCAGAGGACGTCAAGGATGCGAATGGCGATATTATTGTTAAGGCAAATCATATGATTACGCCTAAGCGTGCAGCAAGGATTGTTGCATTTGGCGTAGATAAGGATGGCAAGCCGATTGAAGCCGTTAAGATCCGTACAATCCTTACTTGTAAATCTCATGTAGGTATCTGTGCGAAATGTTATGGAGCAAATATGGCGACCGGCGAGGCGGTACAGGTCGGCGAGGCAGTCGGCATCATCGCGGCACAGTCGATTGGCGAGCCCGGTACGCAGCTGACGATGCGTACCTTCCATACCGGTGGTGTTGCGGGTAACGATATCACACAGGGTCTTCCCCGAGTAGAGGAGCTGTTTGAAGCAAGAAAGCCGAAGGGTCTTGCAATTATTGCAGAGTTTGGCGGTACGGTAAGTATCAGCGAGGATAATAAGAAGCGTGAGATTGTCATTACAGACGGCGAAAGAACTAAGAGTTATACGATCACCTATGGTGCAAGAATCAAAGTTGCAGACGGCGCGGTTGTGGAGGCCGGTGATGAGTTGACGGAAGGCTCCGTCAATCCTCATGATCTGTTAGAGATCAAGAAGATCGAGGCAGTGGAGAATTACCTGATCCGTGAGGTNCAGAAGGTATATGGTCTGCAGGGTGTTGATCTGGCAGATAAGCATATCGAAGTCATCGTCCGTCAGATGTTAAAGAAACAGCATGTGGAAGACTGCGGCGATACAGATCTGCTTCCGGGCAGCCTTGTTGACAGACTGGAAATAGAGGATATCAATGAAAAACTGCTTGCAGAGGGCAAGAGGCCGGTTGTTGCTACAGATATCATTCTGGGTATTACTAAGGCAGCATTGGCGACCAATTCCTTCTTATCCGCCGCNTCCTTCCAGGAGACGACGAAGGTTCTGACTGAAGCTGCGATNAAGGGTAAGGTGGNNTCATTNATTGGTCTGAAGGAGAATGTTATCATCGGTAAGCTGATTCCTGCGGGAACCGGTGTCAAGAGATACCGGGATGTAAGACTTGATATCGATGAGCTCCGCAAACAAGAGGAAGAGGCTGAGGAAGAGTATGTTGATGATGAATTGATGGAGGATGAGGATATCGATATCGTTGACACCATTGATGAAACAGATACAGATGATTCTGACGAAGAGACAGCTGAGGAATCGGAAGCCGTTGAAGAAGTGCCTGTTACGACTGAATAAACATCTGTTTCGCTGGGAATGCTGATAGCAATTGTGAAAGAACCGTAATTTAATCATTTACGGTTCTTTCTTTTGCAAATTTACAAAAAAAGTAATAAATAGGTTGACATTGCAAAAATATCACAGTATAATATTCAAGCGTGCCAAAGTGCGTGTCTTTTGTTGTGCTGAAACAAAACCGGGAATCAACCGGTAAAGGTACAAGACGCTTTGATAAGATTTTTGGCATGTATAGAGAATAAAAAGACAGGAGGTGAAAAGGATGCCAACATTTAACCAGTTAGTAAGAAAGGGTCGTCAGACATCTGTTAAGAAGTCAACTGCACCTGCATTGCTCAGAGGTTACAACTCTCTTCACAAGAGGGCTATCGACACAGAGTCCCCGCAGAAGCGTGGTGTATGTACTGCAGTAAAGACAGCAACCCCTAAGAAGCCGAATTCAGCGCTTAGAAAGATTGCCAGAGTTCGTCTTTCCAACGGAATTGAAGTAACAAGCTATATCCCGGGTGAAGGACATAATCTTCAGGAGCATAGCGTTGTTCTGATCCGTGGCGGAAGGGTTAAGGATTTACCTGGTACAAGATACCATGTAATCAGAGGTACGCTTGATACGGCNGGTGTTGCNAACAGAAAGCAGGCGCGTTCCAAATANGGCGCTAAGAGACCTAAGAAATAAGCTTGTGTACNACATGNACTANTTTGGTGTTGGGATTCTTATTCACAAANGGATGCNNCCAGGNCCACCGGAGGCAGATCGACTTGTAATTATAGAAGAATACCGCGCGGACACATTAGTTTTCAGAGTGTGAGTACCTACGATTTAATCCAAGGGAAATTAGATTGAAAATTAAAGATTTTCAATCACAGATTTAAAATGATTAAGGAGGGAAGAATCGTGCCACGTAAAGGACATATTCAAAAAAGAGATGTATTGGCAGATCCTTTATACAATGATAAAGTGGTAACCAAGCTTATCAACAACATTATGTTAGATGGTAAGAAGGGTGTCGCCCAGAAGATTGTATATGGCGCATTTGCTAAGGTAGAAGAAAAGAGCGGCAAGCCGGCATTGGAAGTGTTCGGCGATGCTATGAACAACATTATGCCGATGTTGGAGGTAAAGGCGAGACGTATCGGTGGCGCTACTTATCAGGTGCCTATCGAGGTTCGTCCGGACCGTCGCCAGGCATTGGCGCTCCGTTGGTTGACAATGTTCTCCCGTAAGAGAGGCGAGAAGACCATGGAGGATAAGCTTGCAAATGAAATTTTAGATGCAGCAAACAATACAGGTGCAGCTGTTAAGCGTAAGGAAGATATGCATAAGATGGCTGAGGCTAATAAGGCGTTTGCTCATTACAGATTCTAAGAAGGAGGAACTAGTCTTGGCTGAAAGAGAATATCCATTAGAGCGAACAAGAAACATTGGTATCATGGCNCATATNGATGCCGGTAAGACAACCCTTACCGAGCGTATATTGTACTATACCGGTGTAAATTACAAGATTGGTGATACTCATGAAGGTACTGCTACCATGGACTGGATGGCNCAGGAGCAGGAAAGGGGTATTACGATCACATCAGCCGCTACGACTTGTCACTGGACCTTACAGGAGAANANNAAACCGAAGNCGGGCGCTTTAGAGCATCGTATCAATATNATTGATACGCCGGGTCACGTTGACTTTACGGTTGANGTAGAGCGTTCTCTGCGTGTATTGGATGGTGCAGTAGGTGTGTTCTGTGCAAAGGGCGGAGTTGAGCCCCAGTCAGAGAATGTCTGGAGACAGGCAGACACTTACAATGTTCCTCGTATGGCATTCATCAATAAGATGGATATCATGGGAGCTGATTTCTATAGCGCTGTTGATCAGATCAGAAACAGACTTGGTAAAAATGCCATCATCCTGCAGCTGCCNATNGGCAAGGAGGATGAGTTTAAGGGNATTATCGATCTGTTTGAAATGAAAGCATATATCTATAATGATGATAAGGGTGAGAATATNGATATTATNGATATCCCTGACAACATGAAGGATGATGCGGAGTTATATCATTCAGAGCTNGTTGAAAAAGTGTGTGAGCTGGATGATGATCTTTTAGAGAAGTATCTGGAAGGAGAGGAACCTTCNATAGAGNNGATGAAGAAGGCATTGCGGAAGGGAACCTGNGAATGTACGGCAGTACCGGTATGCTGTGGNTCTGCTTACAGAAACAANGGTGTTCAGAANCTTCTGGATGCAGTATTGGAGTTTATGCCGGCGCCTACAGATATCCCGGCGATCAAGGGTGTTGATATGGATGGCAATGAGATCGAGAGACATTCTTCTGANGAGGANCCGTTCTCCGCATTGGCATTTAAGATCATGGCAGACCCGTTTGTCGGTAANCTTGCATTCTTCCGTGTGTATTCCGGTACGATGAACTCCGGTTCTTATGTACTGAATGCAACGAAGGANAAGAAGGAACGTGTTGGACGTATCCTGCAGATGCATGCGAATAAGAGGTCAGAGCTGGATAAGGTATATTCCGGTGACATTGCGGCAGCAGTTGGATTTAAATTCACGACAACAGGAGATACCATCTGTGACGAGCAGCATCCGGTTATCCTTGAGTCCATGGAATTCCCTGAGCCGGTTATNGAGCTTGCAATCGAGCCGAAGACCAAGGCGGGACAGGGCAAGCTGGGCGAGTCACTTGCAAAGCTGGCAGAAGAAGATCCTACCTTCCGTGCNCATACGGATCAGGAGACAGGACAGACAATCATTGCCGGTATGGGCGAGCTTCATCTGGAGATCATTGTTGACCGTCTGCTTCGTGAGTTTAAGGTAGAGGCNAATGTGGGNGCTCCGCAGGTTGCATATAAGGAGACNTTTACAAAGGCTGTTGAGGTTGACAGTAAGTACGCTAANCAGTCCGGTGGTCGTGGTCAGTANGGACACTGTAAGGTTAAATTTGAGCCGATGGATCCGAACGGTGAAGAGACATTNAAGTTCGAGTCCACAGTTGTNGGNGGTGCGATTCCGAAGGAATANATCCCGGCAGTCGGTGAAGGTATNGAAGAGGCTGCAAAGTCCGGTATTCTGGGCGGATTCCCGGTACTGGGCGTCTATGCCAATGTTTATGACGGTTCTTATCATGAAGTCGATTCTTCAGAAATGGCATTCCATATTGCCGGTTCCATGGCATTTAAGGATGCTATGAACAAGGGCGGCGCAGTGCTGTTGGAGCCGATCATGAAGGTTGAGGTAACGATGCCTGAGGAATACATGGGAGACGTTATCGGCGATATCAATTCCCGTCGTGGTCGTATCGAAGGTATGGATGATCTGGGCGGCGGAAAGATCGTCAGAGGATATGTGCCTTTGGCGGAGATGTTCGGATATGCAACAGACCTTCGTTCCAGGACACAGGGACGCGGCAACTATTCCATGTTCTTTGAAAAGTATGAACCGGTTCCGAAGAATATTCAGGAGAAGGTATTGGCTGCAAAAGCAAAATAGAATAGTAAATGTTTTGTTTATGCGGTAAATACAATAAAATAATACTTGAAAATTATGGTAATATTTACTATAATTCAAGATAGTGCTAATTAAAAAATAAAAGAGCGGAAAGCTCAAGTTGAAATCTATTTAAGGAGGATTTATAAGAAATGGCTAAAGCAAAATTTGAAAGAACAAAACCCCATTGTAATATTGGTACCATCGGTCACGTTGACCATGGTAAAACAACTTTGACAGCTGCTATTACAAAGGTATTGGCTGAAAGAGTTGCTGGTAATACAGCTACAGATTTCGAGAACATTGATAAGGCTCCGGAAGAAAGAGAAAGAGGTATCACAATCTCTACTGCTCACGTTGAGTACGAGACAGAGAAGAGACATTATGCACACGTTGACTGCCCGGGACATGCTGACTACGTTAAGAACATGATCACCGGTGCTGCACAGATGGACGGCGCTATCTTAGTTGTTGCTGCAACAGATGGTGTTATGGCTCAGACAAAGG
>WFLX010005167.1_pt1 | contig 23899 bp, 20 predicted proteins | sample 4967041 | NCBI WGS metagenome assembly WFLX01 (sample SAMN12857096, study PRJNA449069) | gut metagenome | isolation source: stool from male and female vole | host: Microtus ochrogaster | place: USA:Florida | collected 2017
CTGTCAAATGAATATCGGATGCTTTTGCCTGTACTGCCGTAGCAAGAATTTCATTAATCTTTGGCATCTCATCTACCTCTTTCCTTTTTATATTTTATCCTAAACGGATTATTTCTCTATCTCTTTCATAGCATGTTTTAACTTTTCCAAAGCGCGTTTCTCTATCCTTGAAACATAACTTCTGGAGATTCCTAACATCTTACCGATCTCGCGCTGCGTCATCTCCTGACTTCCCGACAATCCATATCTTAGGATAATGATCTCCCTTTCCCTGTCGGTCAGAACCTCCTGTACCAGTCCCGACAATCTTCCGAGGATATAATTCAGTTCCATCTGTCCCGCAAAATCCTGTTTTGCGATATCCTCTTTGCCGTAAACGCAGATGTCCAGGAAGCTGATCTCATTACCTTCCTTATCCATGCCGATCGGTTCATACAGGGAAACTTCCTTTGCAATCTTCTTTCTTCCCCGCATCAGCATCAAAAGCTCATTATCGATACAACGCGACGCATAAGTAACCAGCTTGGAACCCTTGTCAGGATCATAACTGTCAATCGCCTTGATCAGCCCGATCGTTCCTACAGAAATCAGATCCTCCATATCCTCATCCACGTTCTGGTATTTCTTTGCAATATGCGCTACCAGCCGGAGATTATGCTCGATCAGAATCCGCTTGGCTTCTTTTGCCGCAGCCGGATCATCCCCCTTTAGTTCTTCCAAATATCTTCTTTCTTCAGGACCGGACAGCGGCTGCTGAAATGTTTTCACTAGAAGACCTCGCGCGGCATTTATTATATTTTATGTCGCGAGGCGGTCTAAAGTGCCTTTCCACATCTTTATAGATTATATCAAAAAAAACTGCACTCTGTAAAGTAAATTATTTTCTCAAGTTTTATGCATATTATACAATTCAGCGTTACTCTAACAAAAATCCTGCCATCACATAATTAGCAAGATCTCTGCCCCGCTCTGACAGGCATACCCGGTCTCCATCATGCAAAAGACCTTCCACAGTCATCTTATGGAGCCATGTCCCATAAAGTTTTTTCATATCAATGCCGTACATCGCCTCAAATTCCGCTTTAGAAACACCCTGATTCATACGCAGTCCAAGAAACATGGTTTCCTCTATCTGTTCCTGTACCGTCAGGACCTCCACGTTCCTTTTCCGCCGCCCCATACCTTCCTGTCTTTCATCCTCACTCCTCATTTGACATCCGCCACCGACATATGTCATATATTCCTTCAGATCAGACGTGTTTTTCCACCGTATATTATTGTCCATGGATGCCGCCCCAAGTCCGAAACCGATGTAATCCTTTCTGATCCAGTATCCGATATTATGCCTGCACTCATATCCGGGCTTTGCATAATTGGAGATTTCATACTGCCGGTATCCGTATTTTTCAAGGACGTCCCCTGTATCATGGTACATCTGCCGTTCTTCTTCCTCTGACGGCAGCATTCCCTTGTCTTCCTCACCTTGTTTCTTATTCTGCTCCTCCCCGGAAGCCTCATTGTCCTTCCTGAATGCCACGCCGTCAGTTCCATATAATTGATAAAATGGCGTTCCTTCTTCAATGATCAGTCCATAAGCGGAAATATGTTCCGGTCCAAAATCTACAGCCGTATGAAGCGTCTGAAGCCATGACTCTACCGTCTGCCCCGGCAGGCCGCTTATCAGATCGATATTGATATTCTGAAAGCCGCAGTCTCTTGCAAGCGCAAAACTTTTTTGAAAATCTTCCAGCCTGTGAATCCGTCCAAGCGCTGCAAGCTCACCATCGTCCGCCGACTGCAGACCTATGCTCAGACGGTTGACCCCCATCTGCCGGTATGCCTCCAATTTCTCTTTCGACAGCGTACCCGGATTGGTCTCCATCGTGATCTCTGCATCGGAAGCCACATGAAACGACTGATATATCCTGTCAAACAATCTGTCAGCCTGTCCCGGCAGCAGCAGGGAAGGCGTTCCCCCGCCGACAAAAACCGTATCAACCTCCCGATCCGCATAATCACTGCTTTCCTGACGTATCTCCAAAAGCAGCCGCCGCAGATATTCCTCCGGCACGCTTCCTTCACAGTTTCCGCCGAAAATGGCATCCTCCTGCCTCTCACATTTCCCGATAGGAAAAGACAAAAAATCACAATAACCGCACTTTTTAATGCAAAACGGAATATGGACATAAATCGACATCCTTCTGCTCATCATTGCCTCCACGCTGCAGTCCTGCCGCGGATCATATCCCGCTTCTACCAGAAATTAAAACCGTAAAAAATATCGTAATATAACTGCGTATTCCCATTAGCCAGCGAAAATGAATAATAATATGGTTCACCGGTATATCTATAATAAGGCACAAACCAGAGCATGGCATTCATGATGACCGCCAGGAACACCACGGCAACCAATATCCTGCGGAATACATCATGGGACGCCTTTCCTTCGTTAGCCTCCTGCAGCCATAAAATCCCCATCCATGCCGTCACAAACCACGCGAATGTAAAATCCGCCTGATGACGATAGTTCACGCTGCCTGTCATCTCCACATCCATTATCATCATAAAAATACCAAGCGCGAAAAGCATCACAGAAAATAAAAATAATTTCTTCCTGCTAAATTCCTTTCTTTTTGCAAATACCACTACGACAGCAAGCAGGAAAATGTTAAACAGGATCAAACTGCCAAATAATGTATCGCTACTGTATAAAGTATGATCGTTATTTTCCAGCCATGCTTCAGGCTGCATAAGATATGGAAATTTGTAACGAATATCGGGAAGCTTTATCAAATACCCATACACCGCTGCCCACATCTTCTCCAGCGAAAAAGAGATATTGCCGGCATCCGGATTAGTATGATTATATTTATATCCAAATTCAAATACGTTATCAAAACGGATGTAATTATAATACATCACCGGTACGGCTACGATCACATAAGGAATCGCAAAGGACGCTATCATTCTGATCTTATCCTTTTTATTATGATCTTCCTGCTTTGTAAACCATGCCCGACCAAACAAGGGAATCGCCATCAGACTGTAGATCAGGATCGCCGGTCTGACAGCCGCCACCAGCGCCATGCAAAGGGACCCTATAAAAAGCCGGAAAAGTGAAGCCGGCCGTTCCTCCCACCTTAAGGAGGACAACCAGAAATACATCCCCCATACCACCAACATGACCGCACATATCACCGTTAAATGATAGGTATGTGGCTGCGTGATAAAAAACGGCAGTTGACAGCCGAATAGTCCGGTCAGCGTAAGCAATACCAGCAACGCAAACGGCGTTTTAGGGAAATACCTGATAATGATCTGCCGCATCAGACAGACCAATCCTATACCAAACATCAGGCAGCAGAAAAATACCGGAAGGGAGTTGGGCATACTCATTCCTGCCAGATGATAGATCGGCAGATAAAACAAAAGACAAGGAAGAATCCCATGATATACATAATAGTGATCCTCATAATATGCTAAATCATATCTATACTCAACCTCCACCGTTTCTATTGCAGAATAATCATCGGGATTCTCCAAGTGGTCATGATCATCGTCATGCGGCGAATGTTCCAAGAGCGACACTTGCCCCGCGTCCAGTGCGGCTGCCAGCTCCCTATAAGGATTGCAGGCATCGTGCATGATTGTATCATTGGATATCATCAGGAAGAAAGAAACACCAAAAAAACCAAGAAAAACAATACCCAGTACGGCTTTTTTCCCGGATGTAATCTGTCTGCAGTCCTCCTTCCACCAGCCTGACTGCCTGCGCAGACCATAGCACAACAGAAACACCGAAAATACTGCCAGAAAACGGATCATGGAAAAATCCAGCGGCTTTCTTGCATTCAAAGTGATCCCGTTGATCTTAAACAGATGCCCCGCCAACATATGTACATTGACATCCATTCTTTGCACATCCCCCTTGGTCTGCAGCCATACAAACTGCGAAGTAAGGTTTTCCGGCAGTACCGGTCTGTCCGTTATGAGCCTATGCATCATCTCACTGCTGCCTTCGTCAAGCACGTCTATGTGCGTATAACATATGCCGCTCTCCAGATAAAAAAGATCCATGTAATCCAACTGCTCCAGATCCAGCCGGACATTCTTCACTTCATGACCTATGTCCTGTATGGATATGATCGCAGCATCATCCTGTATACTGATGATACCGCCATCGTATATGACCACTCCCTCATACTTCACCGTATATTCTTCCAAGGTATGTTCCTTGTAAAAAAGCGACTGTATCGACCTAAAATTAAACAGACAGATTTCTATCAATGCCGCCGCGCACAACAGAAGCAGAAGATTCCTTACAACAGGCTTTATCCTGTCTGATTTCGCCTTATCCGTTTTCTTGTCTTTTTTTATTTCTTGATCCTTGTCCACTTATCTTCCCCTCTCCTGCCTAACTCCGTTCTCTACATGCATTATCCTACTTATCCTCGTCCAGCTTCAGCACGCTCATAAACGCCCTTTGCGGGATCTCCACATTGCCAACCTGGCGCATCCGCTTCTTGCCTTCCTTCTGTTTTTCAAGAAGTTTCTTTTTACGCGTGATATCGCCGCCGTAACACTTTGCCAGTACATCCTTGCGCATTGCCTTTACCGTCTCTCTTGCAATGATCTTGCCGCCCACCGCCGCCTGGATCGGTATTTCAAACAGATGTCTGGGAATCTCTTCCTTTAGTTTCTCACACATCTTTCTGCCCCGCTCATAGGCGCTGCCGCTGTGTACGATAAAAGACAGCGCGTCCACTTCTTCCCTGTTGATCAGAATATCAAGCTTGACCAATTCCGAGGGCTCGTACCCCTTGATATCATAATCAAAAGACGCATATCCTTTGGAGCGGGACTTCAGGGCGTCAAAAAAATCATAAATGATCTCGTTTAACGGCAGCTCATATTTCAGCAGCGCCCTTGTCTCCTCCATATAATCCATGGAGAGATATCTTCCTCTCCGTTCCTGACACAGTTCCATAATAGATCCGATAAAATCTTTCGTCACCATGATCTCCGCTTTTACGATGGGTTCCTCCATATGATCGATCTCCGAAGNATCCGGAAGGTTGGTAGNATTGGTGAGATCGATCATCTCCCCATCCGTCTTATAGACCTTGTAGATTACGCTGGGTGCAGTGGTAACCAGATCAAGATTATATTCTCTCTCCAGACGTTCCTGTATCACCTCAAGATGAAGAAGTCCCAGGAAACCGCATCGGAATCCAAATCCCAGCGCTACGGAAGTCTCCGGTTCATAGAAAAGCGACGCATCATTGAGTTTCAGTTTTTCCAACGCATCCCTCAGATCGGGATACTTTGCCCCGTCCGCCGGATAAAGACCGCAATATACCATAGGCTGTACCTTTTTGTAGCCCGGAAGGGGTTCCTGACAGGGATTGTCTGCATCCGTTACCGTATCGCCGACGGCAGTATCTTTGACATTCTTGATCGACGCCGTAATATAACCAACCATTCCCGCAGAAAGCTCCTCACAGGGAATAAACTGTCCCGCGCCAAAGTAACCGACCTCAACCACATCAAAGGACGCCCCCGTCGCCATCATCTTCATCTTCGTGCCTTTTTTAATGCATCCCTCCACGATCCTGACAAAAACAATGACCCCCTTATACGGATCATNTAAGGAATCAAAGATCAACGNCTGCAACGGAGCATCACTGCTGCCCTTTGGCGCAGGGATCTTCGNNACGATGCTTTCCAAAACATCCTCTATGCCAATACCNTTTTTTNCGGANATCAACGGACAGCCTTCCGCTTCAATGCCGATCACATCTTCAATCTCCTCAACTACCCTCTGNGGTTCCGCNCTGGGAAGGTCNATCTTATTAATAACAGGAANANCCTCCAGATCGTGGTCCAAAGCCATATAGACATTCGCCAGCGTCTGTGCCTCNATGCCCTGTGCCGCATCCACAANGNGGATCGCCCCATCANAGGCTGCCAATGCANGGCTGACNTCATAATTAAAGTCCACATGTCCCGGCGTATCGATCAGATTAAGAATATATTCCTCTCCATCTTTTGCCTTATAGATCGTCCGGACCGCCTGCGCTTTGATGGTGATCCCGCGCTCCCGCTCCAGATCCATATTATCCAAAACCTGCTCCTGCATCTCGCGCTGCGTTAATAGTCCCGTCTTCTCGATGATCCGGTCAGCCAGCGTCGATTTNCCATGATCNATATGTGCNATAATACAAAAATTTCTGNTTTTCTCCTGCATGATATATCCATGTTCCTTTCCAGATTAAACAACACGTATACAGAAAGCTTGTCCCCTGCTTTCCTGCCGCATTTCTGCCACTTCCGTATTATAGCAAATTTTTTCCGGATTGAAAACATAAATATAATTCAGATAAGCGAAAGAAAAGTTATGTAAACCATCTTTAACCTCTTCCGCTCAATACCCTGTCGAGCACATCCGCCAGCGGGTGACAGGCATTTCTGATCTCCTGTACCGTGTTATTCTGCGCTCCCAGCTCGATCAGCAGAGACTTTCCGGCAAGATGCATGTTGTAACGATATCCCTTCAGATAGATCCGTCTTGCCAGTCCCGGATAATATGTATTGACAGTCATCTGCATCTGGAAGGAAAATGCCAGATTTTCATTCAGATTTGGATTTGCAAGATAATCAATGTGCCCAAGCTCATTCAGATAACTAAGTCCGTTAAAAAACATAAACTGCGCTGTGGGCTGTCCGTTGACCTGGGTGACCAGCCTCGTCCCTTCCGCCATCTCGTCACGGTGAAGGTCGATCACCACCTGTATGCTGGGATATTCCTCCAGAAGCTTACGGATCTCCGGTTCTGCATAGGAATAGGCATAATTGTGCTGCTGCGTGTCATAACTGGCAACATGGTGAAGCACTTCATATCCGTACTCCTCCTCCAGAATATACGCAAGATACTCCCCCACGCCGACGATCGTCGTCGAAGCGTCTCCCGGTACGGAATCCGCAAACGCCTCCTGGGAATGTGTATGATAGATCAGTATCTGCGGTCCATCCACATCCTTATTGATCGTCATATCCTGCGACATCATATACTCTGCATTGATCTGATCTGCCGTCACGCCGGTTGAGGGATCTACAATATAAAAATTTCGTATCAAAAAAGAATAATCCCTTAAGTCATTCAGGCTGTAATATACCTTCCGTTCCGATGCCGGGACAAAATTTTCCAATGTAAAACCGCCTGCAGCCCCCGGCAGGATCTCCTGCAGCGGCACCGCATCATTTACTGAAAAATCGATATTCCCGCCGATGATGTTCCCCGCCTGCAGCATAGCGTCGGAGTATGCCGCATATGAATTATCACCGCCCGCGGAACCTGCCGCCGACATAGAGCCACCTTCGTCGCTTCCCTCCCGTATGGCAAGCATCTCATAACTCAGCGTCATAGTCCCTTCCTCTGCTCCCTGTATGTAATCGTATAACGGACTTTGATAAAAAGGGATGGAATAAAAAAATTCCTGCCATGAATCCGTCGTCTCCGAAGCTTTCAAAAATCCCGACACCGGACAGACCAGCACCGTCATTCTTTCCCCAAGATACCTGACGATATCAAAGCCGCCCCCCTTTACGGGATGTCTTCCCGCCTCTCCGACAACTATGGCTGCAAGCAGGATACCCGCCCCCACAATACCACAGAGATACCGTATTCTTTTTTGTTTGTCCTGCCTATAATAAACCATAATTCAGTATATTGCCAAAGGAGCCGTTATATGACACATTATGTTGCATCATACTCCATATCCAGCGCAATATTGATCGCCTCCGAAATCGTATAGGAAAGTCTGGTAACAATGGCATCAATATCCTTACCGGTCACGTACATGCTGTTTAACTCACTCATACCGTTGATCTTCCCTTCCTTCGTCAGCGTCACCGCGTCATTGACGATCGTCGCCGCATCCACAACCGTAGGGACGCCGATGGCAATCACGGGGATCCCAAGACTTTCCTCCGTCAATGCATTGCGGTGATTGCCCACGCCGGAGCCGGGCCAGATACCGGTATCCGTGATCTGCACCGTCCTGTTCAGCCGCTTTGTACTTCTTGCCGCCAGCGCGTCAACGACAATCAACAGATCGGGTTCTGTCTTTTCCACGACGCCTTTAACGATCTCCGCCGTCTCCATACCGGTCTTTGCCATGACGCCGGGCACGATCCCCGATATCATATGCATTTTGTGTTTTTCATAAGCTGCTTTTCCATATTCCATAATGATATGCCTTGTGATAAACAGATGATCCACCACGCTGGGGCCAAGGGAATCCGCGGTCACATCCCGGTTGCCCAATCCAACCACTAATATCGACTTTTCCTCATCAGGTTTTTCGATTATATTTAAAAGGTGCTTTGCTATTTCCAGCGAAATTTCCCTGTGATAATCCTCGTCCGGCTCGACCAGGCCCGGCGCCTCCAGCGTAATATAATGCCCCATCGGCTTTCCCAGCTTCTTTTCTGCATTTTTACTCTCGATCACCACAGTCGTTGTCTTAATATCCATTTCTTCATTATAATTTTCCTGAATACGGACGCCATTGATAGAATGTTCCGGCATATTGATACATTCCTTGGCCTCCACCGCCAGATCTGTCCGCGCAATATAGCTTTCCACTTCCGCACCTCGTATCCTTAATGATATTTTCCGTATATTTATTATATTCGTAAACTTATTTTTTGCGAAAATTTTTAAAATATGTATTGACATATTTTACCCTGTAATTTACTATATAACAGTATGTTTATACCAGAAACGTCCGTGTCCGGCTCTGGCATAAATCATGAGTTAAAAGTTTCGTACTCTTACGACATATTCAAAAAAACAGGAGGTGCAAAGTCTTGGCTAATATTAAATCTGCAAAAAAGAGAATNCTTGTCAACCAGACAAANGCAGACAGAAATAAGTCGATCAGATCAGGCGTAAAGACTGCAGTGAAGAAAGTTTATACGGCAATCGACGCAGGAGATCAGGAAGCTGCTAAAAGCGCATTGTTAAATGCAACAAGCACAATTGATAAAGCCACAAAGAAAGGCGTTTATCATAAAAATTATGCTTCCAGAAAAATTTCCCGTCTGAATCTTGCGGTCAATAAAATGGCGTAAATCAAAATATTCAGAATGAAAAAACCCTCAAGTACCGTCATGCTTGAGGTTTTTTTATAAATGGAGGTATTTATGCGTAAACGAATGTTGGCATATCTTTCCTATATGGATCAGATCTTAGCGCACGAGCTGCCTGTAACGACCGCTTTCGATGCAGATGGCAATTATGGAGAAACGGCACAGAAGGATATCATGCCTACCCGAAAAGAATATGAAAAACTTCTTGCAAGGCATCTGGAGCAGATCGCCTTTTTTTCCCATGAGCGATTGATCCATCTGCTTGTCACACTGATGTTCGCAGGTCTTACATTTGCTGTCTTCTTTTTCTGCATTATAGAGATCANCCTGGGACTCCTTCTCCTGCTGGCAGCCCTGATGATTCTGCTGGTTCCCTATATCATGTCGNCTACTACCTTTTGGAAAATGGCGTCCAGCGGATGTACCGCCAATATGACGAGTTGGTAAAACAGATAAAGTAATTATGCTTTCTTCTCCTCTTTTGCGGCATTTTCATCCAGAAGTTTTTCGATCAGAAGTTTTTTGATATAAACGTCAAATCCCAGCATACAGATAAATGCAAAATTCTTCAATTCTTCCTTGTCTTTCTCTTCTGCATCCTCAAAGATCTTGGAACTGCTAAATACCCTCTCGGTCTCTTCGTATTTATTCTTTACGTCTTTTTTCAATCCTTCGCACTGTCCCTGTGCCATATTTATCACTTCATCATAGATATCTTTGATCGTATTTCCCGACTCTTTTCCAAAATATTTCTCGGTCAGAGGATCCAGCATCATCTGAATATCGTTAATGGATAAAATATTCTTAAAGTAATAGATCAGGATCAGGATCAGGATATGCTCTTTGGAATATTTCTTCTTCTCCGGCGGAGGCAGGAGATTATTCTTGGCATAATTGTTGATCATAGTCTTTGTCAGGATCTTATCCTTATCCTTGTATCTCGCCATATCTTTCAGGTGTTCATCCATAAAGGTGGTCACCTGATCCATATAGAGCGCGATATTCGGGATCTCGTCGGAATCGATAAACTTAACCCTGTCAAAACTTTCCATGATGCTGTTGATCAGATCTTCAGTATTAATTGTCATAAGATATATATCCTCTCCTAATATCAATTTAATTCAAGCGCTATCGCTACACCTTATTATATAGTAAATAAAACTACATGTAAAGCAATGAAATAAATATTTACCGCTTTGCTTTCCTGTGCTAAAATAAAACCGTATTTCTATTTAAGTCGCGGCAGAGGGGGATTAATATTATGAATGAAAAACTTCGGACCAAAGTAGTTGACCAACTGTTTGACGCGGTTCTGACATTACAAAACAGAGAAGAGTGTTATCAGTTCTTTGATGATCTATGCACTATGAACGAACTTATGTCTTTATCCCAGCGCTTTGCTGTCGCTGCCATGTTGAAAGAAAAAAAGACCTATATAGAAATAGCCGGGGAAACAGGCGCATCCACAGCCACTATCAGCCGTGTCAACCGTTCCCTCAGCTACGGTAATGATTCTTATGATATGGTTCTTCAGCGTATGAAACACGAAAACTGCGACAGCGTTTCCCAAAAAACCGATCATCCATGAATTTCCATACATTCCCATGGATCAATAAATTCTCCGTTACGCATGATCTGATAGGAAAGCACCGTATCATCTACGGTAATGCCAAGCAGTATCGACCCTGTTGTAACAACATCCCCTTCTTTCACCATGATCGTTCCGACACCGGAATAGATCGTCACGAATCCGTTGCCATGATCGATCGCGATCTTATATTCACCGCCATCCAAGGAGCTGACCTCAGATACTTCGCCGTCTGCCGTCGCAACCATGCTGCTCCCCATGCCTGTCATAAACTGCACCTGGAGATTTTCCTGTCCGCCCTCTGCTTCAGCACCTCCTTCTGCTTCCTCTCCATCTTCTTCCCCGCCTTCTTTCGGCACATAATAGACCGCATTGCCCCGCAGCGGATAAGCAGTCGGCATATGCTGCGCCCGTTCCTCCTCCTCATAAACAGCCAAAGCATCTGTCTTAGCTGTCAATGTGCTGCTTAAAATATCTACTTTTTCATTTAATTCCGAAATCTGAAGCGTAAGTTCGTCCGAATAGCGTATTTCTGTCGCCAGCTGCCCCTGCAGCACAGTGATCAGCTCCTGTGCATTCGCCAGCTGATTGCTTCGCCGATACTCCTTTAATACCAAAATACCGCATAACAAACCTATCATACATAAAAAACTTCCCAGCAGAAAAAACATCTGCATCCTTCCCAGCGTATAATGATGCACTTCGCCTTTATGATTTTTATGCATAACATAAATCCGGTAAAAGGTGATATTATGTCGCCCTAAATGTTCAAATTCTATTTCCTCCTGTGTTGGCGGGCGAACCCATGCTTCCTCACCTTTTTCTTCTTCACTTACTGCTGTTTCCGCATTTTGACTGCCTTGTTCTAATAGTTTACGCTCCTTTTGCGCCAGCCGTTTTTTTTCCTGTCTTTCTTTTTTACTTGCCATCTGATTTTCCTCGTCTGTATTCTCAAAACCTCTTTACAGGTCAATTTTACCTAGTCAACATAATATTCCATCTATAAAGAACGCTACCACAGAATTTCAGATTTATCAAGATATTTTTTTAATTCTCTAAATTTTTCCAAGTAAAATCTATTGTTCATTGGATAGACTTTTGTTTTTTTTCTTTACAATTTTTTATTCATGTGCTATAGTATCTTTGATGCAAACATCTATTTGCAAGATAATTTTATTTTTTTGGGAGGTACTTGGTAATGGAAGGTACAGTTAAGTGGTTTAACGCACAGAAAGGTTATGGTTTCCTTTCAACAGCTGACGGAAAAGATGTTTTTGTACACTTCTCCGCAATTCAGAATGAAGAAGGTTATAAGACATTAACTGAAGGTCAGGCTGTAGAATTTGACGTTGTTGAAGGCGCAAAAGGACCTCAGGCCAGCAATGTTATTAAGAAATAATCATATTCTTGATTATTAAAAAACCAAGGTTTTAATCAGTTTTCGATGTGCCTTTTCCTAAAATATAAACTTAGTCATTAAGCAACTGATTTTGTTTTAGAATAAGCAATATTGTTTTAACGGATTAAAAACACTTAACACAAAAAGGAACCGTTTGCGGTTCCTTTTTTGCTTGACTTGCTTAGTAGGGCAGCAAAACTCTTTGCTACCGTCCCTCATAAGCGCATAGTTCTATTACCTTGTCTAAATTCATGGAACCGCCAAACAGCTCAAGTGCACTTCCGATCGTTACATTGACCCGTCCCTTCCCTATCGTCTTCAAAATTTCAAGATCATGATAATCATGTACACCTCCAGCGTAGGTCACCGGTCTGCCGCCATATGTGCCAAGCAGCTTTACAACACCTTCTTCTATTCCGGATGATTTTCCCTCCACATCTACCGCATGAATCAAATACTCATCACAGCTCCCCTCAAGCTTTTCTAAAATTTCATGATCAAGAACTGTATCCGTATATTTCTGCCACCGGTCTGTCACGATATAATATTTTCCGTCTTTTTTTTTGCAGCTGAGATCCAGAACAATGCGTTCCCTGCCGACTGCCTTCACCAGCTTTTCCAGCCGTTCATAATCGATCCTTCCTTCGCGGAAAACAAACGAAGTTACAATCACATGGGACGCTCCTGCCTCTAAAAACTCCTCCGCATTCCGATCCGTAATTCCGCCTCCTGCCTGCAGACCCCCGGGATACTCCCGAAGCGCCATCATCGCCTGCTCTTTTGTTTTTTCATAAAGCGGGTGCTCTGCGCCATTTAACAGAATCACATGTCCTCCTTTTAAACGCTTTTCACGATAAAATGCCGAAAAAAAAGCGGCGTCCTGCTCTGATACATAATTTTCATCCGCACGGTCTTTCTTTCCCAGACTTCCGCCGACAATCTGCTTTACCTTCCCATCATGGATATCAATACATGGTCTGAATTGCATTTTAGCACACTCCTTTTCCATATGAAGTATTAAATTTTCGTTATACGCAGATGCGCGCTGNCTTCAATTTTATTATTTTTTTAACACATATTTTATATGAAAACGCACATACTAACCACAAGGTCGAATCTAAANCATGATNTAGAAATTCTGACTTTAAGCAGACCTTGGAAAGNAGCAGGCAATNAACCATGAGAAAGCAAAGAAAATATTTTTTACCGATCCTGCTTGTCGTAATGTGCTTTGCCATTACCGCATGTGGAAAGAGCACTAATAAAGATACCGCTAACGGCAATACCAACAACAGCGGATCCCAGACAGCAGGCAATGACCAGAATAGCAATAACAACAGCGACAAAAACACTGCCAACAACAGTGGTACAACAAAACCGGAGAACACCGGCAGTAATATCGCTAATAATGCAGGCAACGCTGTCGATGATGTAGTAAACGGAGCAGCCGATGCTGTCAATGATGTCACAAATGGCGTAGCCAACGGAGTTGACGATGCAACTGACGCAGTTACCGGAAACGATTCCAACAAAGACAATAACAATAACTCCACAAGCAGAAGACGTTAGAACGCCCTCTGATCAGGCGCTCCTGCAAGGTGCGCCTACTTACATATCTGCGCTGTTCCCACAGTTCTTCTATATTACATATTTCCACGATTTTACGCTTTTTCCGTAATAACGCCGCTGCGGAATGCTTCCAGCAGCTCCTCCAGATCATGGATACTCTCCTTTAGCTGCCTGCCGATGTCCGTATCCGCAACATAATGCCGCATGGAATAACCCTCTACCAGGATAGAATCCGATACGATATCCGTCTCCTTCTTTACTGCCGCATCCTTACTTTCAAACGGTTCGTGGGCCACCAGCCACATACCATGGGAACTGGCAATCAGCGTATATCCTGCGATCCCCGTTTTCCCCTGATACGCCTTGGAAAATCCGCCGTCGATGACCAGCAGCTTACCGCCGCATTTGATCGGACTGTCCCCTTTTTTCAGTTCTACCGGAACATGCCCATTGATGATATGTGAATGTTCCTCATCCAGATCAAATTCCCGAAAAATACTGTTGACCACATCCTCATTTTCCATCAATGCATAATAACTGTTCTTCTTTTCTTTGCTGGCTGCCGGATCAGCGATAAAATAGGCTTCAAAGGTCGCCATTTTATCTTTGCCGAATACCGGTGATCCGGGCCCCGCCCAGATATACCAAAGGATATCCTCCCCTTTCCGCTTCTCCGACATATCATGTACGGAATAATATCCTTTTCTTGCATATGCTTCCAGCACATCATAAAGCTCCCGTCCGCGGTACTTCTTTCCGTAAATATTAACCTCGCTGAAGGTTCCGTCCTCTTCCATAGGAATACAGCCATGATAAAGAAGATTGGAATTATGGACCTTGTACAGGCTTCCCTTGGAATACAGGAATCTGACATGCTTCTGCAGCTTCTCGCTATGAAGAAACGCCTGCTGAAGCCGTTCCACCACCAATGTCTCCTCCGGCGTCAGTTCATACGGATTTCCGGGGTCAACGGTGGGGAAATCCACATCCCTGATCTCATATTCCACGCCATCCACCATGACAGTCTTTTTATCATAATCAATCTTATCCAGTAACAGACGGTCCTCCATCCCAAACTCAGGATGACGCATGATCAACTGACCTTCCAGCTTCAGCTGGATAATGGTNATCGCCTTGTGCATCTTCATGTCCAGACTGAGATCCTTAGTATTGTAATCCGTATTATAGCGGATGGCAAATGCGCTGCAATCCGTATGTTTATAAGTTTCCATCGCAAATGTGGCAAGGGGGATCAGATTGATACCGTAACCGTCCTCCAGCGTATCCAGATTGCCGTATCTTGCTGAGATTCGGATCACCGTCGCNATACATGCCGTACTGCCGCTCNNCGCNCCCATCCATGAGATATCGTGATTGCCCCANTGGACGTCGACGGAATGGNATTTCATCAGAGTATCCATTATGANANTCGGACCCGGACCTCGGTCAAAAANATCGCCTANNATATGANGGTGATCCACAACCATCCGCTGGATCAGATTGCAAAGCGCAATAATAAACTCCTGCGCCCGCCCGATTCGGATGATCGTATGGATGATCTCATTATAATAGCCTTCCTTATCCTGAACTTCCGCCTTCTCCGTGATCAGCTCCTCAATGATATACGCAAAATCCTTCGGCAGCGCTTTTCTTACCTTGGAACGCGTATATTTGGAAGCGGTACGCTTCGTGATCTGTACCAGCCGGTGCAGGGTAATCTTATACCAGTCTTTGATATTTTCTTCTTCCCTTGTGATCAGCGCCAGCTTCTCCTCCGGATAATAGATCAGTGTCGCCAGCGATTTCTTATCGCTCTCCCGAAGGGTATTTCCAAACTCCTCATCAATCTTACGCTTAATGGTGCCGGAACCGTTTTTCAGTACATGGTTAAACTGCTCATATTCCCCATGGATATCCGTCAGAAAATGCTCCGTACCCTGTGGAAGATTTAAAATGGACTGCAGATTGATGATCTCCGTGGAGGCAGCCGCAATATTAGGATATTGCTTCGCCAGCTGCCTTAAAATCTTTAATTTCATCCCATCCATAATTTAACCATGCCTTTCCGTAACCTGCGATTTGGGCCGCAGGCACAAATTGCGAATGAAAAATCTTTGATTTTTCATTCTAACCATATGCCTTTCCATAAACTGTGAATTTGAGCCATAGGCGCAAATTCGTGATTGAAAAATCTTTGATTTTTCAATTTGCCTAACCAATCACATCTTTCATATCGTACATCCCTGCAGGCCTGCCAGCCAAAAACTTCGCCGCCTGAATAGCGCCCTTTGCAAAGATGGATTTAGAATATGCCGTATGGGAAAAAGTAACCACTTCATCTGTGCCGGCAAAAATCACGTCATGATCCCCTACGATCGTTCCGCCACGCACTGCCGATATCCCCATCTCTTTGCTGCCCCGCTTCTGCCTTGTCTGGCTTCTGTCAAAGACATATTCATATTCATTGTTCAATTCATCATTAATGGAATCCGCCAGCGCCAGCGCCGTACCGGAAGGTGCATCCACTTTCTGATTATGATGTTTTTCCACAATCTCAATATCAAATCCTGCCGGTGCCAGGATCGCTGCCGCCTCTTTTAAAAGTTTTAACAGCATATTGATCCCCAAAGACATATTTGCTGATTTTAACACCGCCGCCTTCGCAGAGACTTCTTTCACCCTCTTTAATTGCTCCTCAGAAAGCCCTGTCGTACAAAGCACGACAGGCATCTGCTTTTCTTCACAATAGTCGAGCAAGGCATCAACTGCCTTTGCTGATGCAAAATCAATGATCACATCCGCCTCCACGCTGCACTCCTTTAAAGAAGAGAATACCGGATAGCTGTTACTGATATGCTGCGACACATCGATTCCTGCCACGATCTCTATCCCCTCATCCTGTGCAACCAGATTTGTGATAACCTGTCCCATTTTTCCATTACATCCATGCATGATAACTTTTGTCATTTTATTCTCCTCTCGTTGTAAAAGGGACAGGGATTCCCCTGCCCCATCTTATCATTCCCCTGATTCCGATTTGCGGAATCTGACCGCTTAAAGAATCCCATATGCTTTCATAGCTTTTTCCAGCCTTGCCGCATTCTCCGGCTCCATCTCTGTCAGCGGTCTTCTTAAAGTTCCTGCATTCTGTCCCTGAAGGTTCATCGCCTTTTTCACAGGGATCGGATTAACTTCACAGAACAATGCCGCAATCAGGTCGATCGCCTCTAACTGAAGTTTTCTGCTGCCCTCCACATCCCCGTCGAAGAACTTCTGGCACATATCATGGGTCTGCTTCGGCGCAACATTGGACAATACCGAAATTACCCCTTTTCCCCCCAGTGAAAGCAGCGGCACGATCTGGTCGTCATTACCGGAATAAAGATCTACATCCTCCCCCGCCAATGCCATGAGCTTCGCCACCTGGGAAATATTTCCGGTAGCATCCTTTACGCCCACAATATTTTTTACTTCGCGGCACAACGCTACGATGGTCTCCGGAAGGATATTCACGCCACCGGTTCTGCCCGGAATGTTGTAAAGGATCATAGGAATCGATACCGCATTTGCAATGATCGTAAAATGCTCCTTCAGTCCCTTCTGTGTTGCCTTATTATAATAAGGCGTTACCACCAAGATTCCATCCACACCGATTTTCTCTGCTTCTTGTGAAAGATAAACTGCCGTCTCCGTACAATTGGAACCGGTGCCCGCGATCACCGGAATCCGCTTAGCGACTTTCTCATTACAATAACGGATTACTTCAAGATGTTCTTCATGCGTAAGCGTGGAAGCCTCTCCCGTCGTTCCGCATACAATGATGGCGTCCGTCCCATTGGCAATCTGATATTCTATATTCTTACCAAACTGCTCATAATTAACCGATCCATCTTCGTGAAACGGTGTGACAATAGCTANTCCTGCNCCTTTAAAAATTGCCATGATATTTTTCCTCTCTTNCTATCAGACATTTTTCCTTTTGACGCCCGTNTGCATAATAATACGCCGACAAATAAGATGCCGGCGTTGATTCGCATATATCCGATAGCGCCCCATCTTTATAAGATGACAGTTATACAGTTATTCACTGTATCCCCAGGAAGACACGCAACAGGTCATGTCTCCTTCGGCGTCTTCCCCTTTCCTGCATCCTCAACTGCTCCTGTAACATCNTATGCNGTACTCTTGAAAAANGCAACCTCTANCTGTNACTTTTTTAATATAACANNCTATTCATTTTCTGTCAATTAAAAACCGTCTGCGTTCCCGCAAAAATCTCCATCCTTGATTTCCATTGTCAAAGAAAATTACTGCTTGACCCAGACGATATTCTGCGTACTCCAATCGCCGCTATGGTCATCAATATAGGAATCAAGTGCATTGCCGCTATAATAAATGGTCATATCGCTACAATCGTAAAATACATGTATACCAATGTTCGTTACGCTATCTGGTATTGTAATTTCTATTAAATTACGGCAGTAGGAAAATACGGCATTACCAATACTTGTTACGCTGTTAGGTATCGTGATTTCCGTCAGACTGCTGCAACTCTGAAATGCGCCATTACCGATGCCCGTTACGCTGTCAGGTATCATAATTTCCGTCAGACTTTTGCAATCACTAAATGCAAGAGTACCAATGCTCGTTACGCTATTTGGTATTGTAATTTTCGCCAGACTGCTGCAGCCAGAAAATGTGCCTTCACCAATACTCGTTACGTTAGCAGGTATCGTAATTTCCGTCAAACTTTTGCAATTCCTAAATGCTTCAATTCCAATACTCATTACACTGTCAGGCATCTCAATTTTCGTTAAATTTCTGCAATCATAAAATGCCCGGCGGCCAATACGCGTTACAGAATCTGGTATAATGAGTTCTTTCAACCTGTGGCAATTATAAAATGCCTCAATACCAATGCTTGTTACGCTATCTGGTATCGTGATTTCCGTTAAGCTTTCACAATAATAAAATACATTATTACCGATGCTCGTTACGCCATCCGGCAGTGTAATTTCCGTTAGTCTGCTGCAGCCGGAAAATGCGTTATCACCAATGCGCGTTACGCTATCCGGTATGGTAATTTCCGTTAAATTGCGGCATTCCATAAATGCGCCATTTCCAATGCTTGTTATGCTATCCGGTAGTGTGATTTCCGTTAAATTGTAGCATTCCATAAATGCGCCATTTCCAATGCTTGTTATGCTGTCGGGTATTGTGATCTTTGTCAGACCGTTACAACCCGCAAGCGCCCCAGTGGCAATACTTGCTATGGCACTGTCCGGTATGGTAATTTCCGTCAACCCACTGCAGCCTGAAAATGCCTTATTACCAATGTTCGTTACGCTATCCGGTATCATGATTTCCGTCAGACCAATGCAGTTATAAAATGCGCGATCACCAATACTGATTATGGTATCTGACAGCGCAATTTCCGTTAAATTACCACAATTTTCAAACGCACTATTGCCGATTCTCGTTACTGAGTCCGGGATCGTGATTTCCGTCAGGTCCGCGCATCCATAAAATGCGCGATCGCCAATGCTTATTACGGCATCTGACAGCGCAATTTCTGTTAAATCATGACAATTCTCAAACGCACTATTGCCGATTCTCGTTACTGAGTCCGGGATTGAGATCTCTGTCAGCGAATCACATCCTGAAAATGCAAAACTGCCAATTCTGGTCACAGAATCCGGTAGATTGATTTCTGTCAGGCTGCTGCAATTCTTAAATGCATCGTCCCCAATGCTTGTTACACCATCCGGTATTGCAATATCCTGTAAACTGCTGCAACCGAAAAATACCCTCTCGTCAATTATGGTTATGGAATCCGGCAGATCAATCTCCTTTAATCCGGTGCAGCCACTAAATGCCCATCCGCCAATACTCGTTACACCATCCGGCAGCGCGATCTCCCTCAAATTACTGCAACCACAAAATGCCCCCTCGGCAATTCCGATCACGGAATCCGGCAACGTGATCTCTCTCAAACCGCTGCATCCATAAAATGCATTCTCGCCAATGCCTGTTGTGCCATCCGGCAGACTGACCTGTATCAGGCTGCTACATCCCCAAAATGCCTGCTCGCCAATGTTTATCAAGGAATCCGGCAGGAAAATTTCCGTCATGTTTCCACACTCCTTAAATGCTGAGCCGCCAATGCCCGTTACACCTTCATCAAGGATAACACAGCCTATCTGACTCTGTAAGCTATACCATGGCGCGCTGCCTGCAGAATATATGTATTCATCCATTTTTCCCGTTCCGGTGATAACAAGGATTTCATCTTTAAAGTACCACTCCAGATTTTCACCGCATACGCCGCTTTCTTCCGATGATTCCATGGTGGTCCGTATCAGATTCTGCACTCGTTCAGAAAATTGCCGTCCGCCCGCCGCCTGATTGCCTGATGCCGCGTTCGCCGCCAATTGTTCTTCCATCTGATATCTCACATAGGCGTCCATCAAATAATGCACGCCAAAGAAAACCGCTGCTATTGCAATCACTGCTATGATTGTTATCAATGTTATAACTTTATTCTTTTTCATCCTGCGTCCCTTTATCTATTCCCTTTCTCCACAAACCTTTACATTACTTTCCGCTTTACCAGCAACGATTTCTTCTTACTGCTTAACCCAGACGATATTGTGACTACTCCAGTAACTGCTATTACTGTTGATATAGGAATCAAGCGCATTACCGCTATAATAAATGGTCATATCGCTGCAGCCCATAAATGCGTCATCTCCGATGCTCGTTACACTATCCGATATCGTAATTTCCGTCAGACCATGGCAGAAACAAAATGCCTCATCTCCGATGCTCGTTACGTTATCCGGTATCGTAATTTCCGTCAGACCCTTGCAAAGACCAAATGTATCATCACCAATGCTGGTTACGCTACCCGGTATGGTGATTTTTGTCAGACTGCTACAGCTTGAAAATGCGCTCTCGCCGATGCTTGTTAGGCTATCCGGCAGCGTAATTTCCGTCAAATTATAGCAACTTTGAAATGCACTCTCGCCGATGCTCGTTACCCCTTCCGGTATCGTAATTTCCGTCAGTCCATGACAATGCTCAAATGCACTATCACCAATGCTCGTTACCCCTTCCAATATCTCAATTTCCGTTAAACTATCGCAATTATAAAATGCCCTTGAGCCAATGTTCATTACACTGCTCGGTATAATTATTTCTTTCAGACTCCAGCAATTACTAAATGCTTCATCCCCAATACTTGTTATGCTATCCGGGATGTTGATTTCAATCAAGGATATACAGGTTTCAAATGCCCCCTCTCCAATACCTGTTACACTATCCGGTATTATGACTTTTCTCAAATATTCACAGTCGAAAAATGCGCTCGCGCCAATTTCGGTTACTCCATCCGGTATCGTGACTTCTGTCAGCCATGAACAATTTGCAAGTGCACCGCTGCCTATACTTGCTACAGCAGAATCCGGTATCTTAAATTCCGTTAAATTAGGACAACCAGCAAATGCTTTTAAGCCAATGTACGTTACGCCTTCCGGTATCTCAACTTCCGTCAGACCACTGCAACCGAAAAATGCATTATTACCAATATTTACCAAGGAATCTGGCATTGTAATTTCAGTTAAGCCGCTGCAACCCTCAAATACACTTTCACCAATGCTTGTTACGCCTTCCGGTATTGTAAATTCCGTCAAACTGCCGCACCCACTAAACGCACCTCTACCAATGCTTGTTACACCTTCTGGTATCGTGACTTCTGTCAACCTATTACATTCATTAAATGCAAAATCCCCAATGTACGTCACGCTCTCCGGAATTGTAATTTTTGTTAAACTGCTGCAAAAAGTAAATGTATGATTACCAATACCCATTACACTATCTGGTATCGCAACTTCCGTCAGACCGCTGCAGGAACTAAATGCATAATCGCCAATGCTCGTTACGCTGTCCGGTATCGTGATTTTCGTCAGACCTCTGCAGCCCGTAAATGCACCCTCTCCAATACTCGTTACACTGTCTGGTATTGTGACTTCCGTCAATCCGCCACACCAGGAAAATGCACCGTTTCCAATACTCGTTACACTATCCGGTATCGTGATTTCCGTCAAGCTGCTGCAATTCCTAAATGCTTCATTTCCAATACTCATTACACTGTTTGGTATTGTAATTTCCCTTAAAGCACTGCAATACCTAAATGCACATTGTCCGATGTCAATTACGCCATCCGATAGGACAGCTTCTATTAAACCGCTGCAATCTTCAAATGCATACGAACTGACTACTGTTACAGAGGACGGTATCACAATATGCGTCAGACTGCCGCAGTCAGAAAATGCCTTCTCTCCAATACTTGTTACGCTGTCCGGAAGCTCGATCTGCGTCAGGCTGATGCATCCCAAAAATGTCTGCTCTCCAATATATGTCAAGGAAGACGGCAGATATATCTCCGTCATGCTGGCGCAGCTCTTAAACGCTGCATCCCCAATACTTGTTACGCCTTCATTAAGAATGACGCAGCCTACCTGACTCTGTAAGCTATACCATGGTGCGCTGCCTGCAGAATATATGTATTCATCCATTTTTCCCGTTCCGGTGATAACAAGGACTTCATCTTTAAAGTACCACTCCAGATTTTCACCGCATACGCCGCTTTCTTCCGGTGCTTCCATGGTAGCCCGTATCAGATTCTGTACATAGGTGGGAAACTGCTGTCCACTTGCCGCCTGATTGCCCGACTGCGTTACTGCCTGATTGCCTGATGCCGCTGCCAGCTGTTCCTCCCTCTGATATCTTCCATAGGCATCCATCAAATAATTCACGCCGAAGAAAACCGCTGCTATTACAATCACTGCTATGATTGTTATCAATGTTATAACTTTATTCTTTTTCATCCTTCGTCCCTTTGCTTTTTATCCACAATATAATAAAAACAAATATCTATTCTTTGAAAACACACTAAAAACAAGCATAAATCTCCTTTTTAATTGTACTTCAATTTCCATTGCTTGTCACTCTCTTATTGAAAATTAAGTCTTTATTTAGAGTCTTTATTTAACCCCTAAAATATTTCTGCTTTGCAGAACAAATCTGGCGCTAAAAACGCTTTAATCAGTGTTTTCCTATATTCAAAAAACAGCGGTCCAAAACAAAGAACATCTATGTCCTCTTGTTTTGAGCCGCGTCAAATATGCGTCAAATATCAAATATATAGATCACACCAATTCGAGTTTACTTACAGATACCTCATATGCCACTCTCCGCTCAGATTCCTCCTCCGTAATCTTTTTCATATACTCCCTGCTCTGGATCCTTCCCCAGACTGCGCATCTGCTGCCTACCTCAAATGTCGAAGCATACCTTGCATTTCTGCCCCAACAGATACACGGGATATAATCAGATTTGCCATAGGGGCGGTTCACTGCCAGCAGAAGATCAGCGATCTCCCTTCCCAGTGGAGTCTTACGATATACCGGCTCCTTACAGATATATCCGTCCAAAAAGATCTGGTTGGTTCTGCCGCCCTCCTCCAGCTCATCAATAAATTCAATCTCTCTTACAAATACAGACAATACTAATTTATTCTTTCTCTCTTCATGGCGGTTATAAGATCTAAACTGTCCAAATACCGCCACCTTGCTGCCGACATAATTTTGCGTCGTATCCAAAAGACGCTCCGANATCATCAGCGGTATGATANCCACGGANNCACTCAGACGATAGACCTGANTATCTACCATATAAAATCCTTCTCCGTAAATCTCATGGCTGTAAGNAAAATCACTTACGATCTCCCCCATCAGGGTTACCTGGTTGTTCTCAATCACTTTTTCTGTCATAAAATCTTCTCCCTTCTTCTTATGGATAGTCCGAGTTCAATAGGTTCTTTTCCTTCTCCTGTCCTTCCATGTATATTCGTTGTTAAATACATGATATAACAAAATTAACCATGATTTAAAGCCTCATCCTCCGCAGAGTTCCCGATTTCTTTTTCTTTTCCTGTTATTCCTGACATTTCACGACAAATATCCTTATCCTATTTTGTCGAAAAATCAGAAAAAATGCAATACTTGCAACCAATCTTTTCAAGTGATATACTATATGAGTTTGGTCTGCATTATTTGAAATTAATAATTAATATATAAAATACAAAATACAAAACGCAAAATATAATCTGTAATCTATAATCTAAAGAA
>WFLX010015694.1_pt1 | contig 23876 bp, 15 predicted proteins | sample 4967041 | NCBI WGS metagenome assembly WFLX01 (sample SAMN12857096, study PRJNA449069) | gut metagenome | isolation source: stool from male and female vole | host: Microtus ochrogaster | place: USA:Florida | collected 2017
CATCGGACATCTTTTTGCAGCGCTCGATTTCCGAGAGAAACTCGTTCCGCTCGTCCTCGTCAAGGTCGGGGTGGGCATCCATAAATTCCTCATACACCTTGGCCACAGCCGCCGGCCCGCGCCAGTCTCCGGCCAGCGTGGCCAGCTCGAAATATTCTATGGCCTTGTCAGCAGAGGCTTCGCAGCCTATGCCGTCGGCATATATCCAGCCCATGCGGTGGTTNTATTCTTCGGGGCGGAANCGGGCTGNCACNTCTGTCCACNTGAGCAGCTGCGCCTCCCATTCCTCGTCCTCGAGATATTCGGGCATGATGAGATTCCAGTAGTAGTCGCTCAGGCGAGCCGCGGCCTCGGCGTTGTGCGGGGCTATGGATTCGTAGTATTCCACTCCCGTCTCGGGGTCGCCCCCCGCGGCCATGTTCATGAAGTGCTCGCCCAGCCACAGCACGGCCTCGTAGCGCCAGGGGCTGTCTTTGCCGGCGCATATCTCGTAGAAGCGTTCGGCATCGTAGTGGTCGTACTGCTGGCGAGGACCGCTGTCGGCCTGGTCGGGCGTCTCCACGTTGTCGCACATATACCCCAGCAGGAAGTAGCCCAGGGCATCGCCGCCGTCCACGGCCTTTTCCGTGAGCTCGAAGCAGCGGTCGAGGTCGGCCTCGACTCCTATTCCTTCGTGGTACATCAGGGCCATAAGGCCGTCGCGCTCGGCGCTTTCGGGGGCGTTTTCCATCAAGCGCACGATGCCTTCGCTATCGCCCGCTTTCTGCAGGTTGAGAAAATTGTCGGTAAGTGTCATTTTGTGAAGGTGAGGATATGGCGCGTGAGTCCGCCATATTTGACTTTTGTGGCGGCTATGGTGAATCCGCAGCGCAGGAAGTTCGAGAGGCTGTGCTCGTTTTCGGGCGAGACAGTGGCCGTGATGCGTGCCACTCCCCCGTCTGCCGCTTTCCCGATGGTATACTCCAGGAAAGCCCTGTGGAGCCCGTGCCCCCGCCACTCAGGGAGCACCAGCACCGCGTCGAAGGTGAGGTTCTGCTCGGGCGGGCAGCCGGTTTCCCGCGCCAGGTTTCTTTCCGAGTCTCTGGCCGATACTATCACGGCCACGGCGGCAAGTGTGTCGCCGGCCCATGCGCCCAGCACAGTGTCGAGATGCAGCGATTCCAGCATTTCTGCGCGGCTCAGAGGGTAGTAGATGTCTGCGTCGGGCAGCTGTTCCACGCATTTCCGCTGCAATTCCATGATGTCGCTCAGATTCTCGAAACTCAGCTCCTTTATCGTGAAGCAGCCGTCGGCAGTGGTGAATTCACAGTGCCCGCTGTCGCGGCCGCTTTGCAGGCGGTCGTGCATATAGGTGCGCTGCGTGAGATACTCCGGGGCGAACATGAATTCGCGATAGGGCAGAGTGTCCTGCCAGCTTTCGCCGCCGTTTTTCATGCGGTGGCGTATCCAGGCTGCGTACAGCTTGAATATCTGCACGTACGACGATGAAGTGGGCAGAATGTAGTGCTCCTGGATATACGGATTGTGCACGAAAATGAAGAAACGGTAGCCGAAGAGGTCGTCGAGGTCTTCGATGTCGGCTATCTCGTTTTTGTAGAGCAGATACAGGTTCTCGAAGAAAGTGCAGTACTGCGCCACCTCCACGCTCTTGATACCCTCCCACAGGCTCCTGCATTTCTTTTGGTCGAGGTCGTCGCGCTCGAGCACCTCGTAGACTTTCATCAGGCGGTCGCTGTCGTGGAAGTAGTTGTTGAGGTTTATGAGCATGTCGCTGCACGTCACGTGCTGCCCGTTTTTAAGCTCTATGGCAATGAATATCGTGCCCAGCAGCGTCACGGCCAGCGAGAAGATGCCCACCGACGCCTCTTCGCCTGTCTTGAACCACATGATCACACACAGGCATATCAGCAACAGGATTATTACCGATAGGATGATGATGGTGGCCAGGCCGGTCTTGTGTCTCAGCAGTCTCATCAGTCAAACATTACCCGAGGGTTCATCTGCGCCGGCGAACGCCAGTCTATTCCGTATTTTTCTTTGAGCAGCTCGCGTTTGGCATTCCAGAACATGAAGCAGAAGCCCATGTGGTGCCGCACGTTGGCAAAGCGGCGTTTCAGCTCGTCGTCCACGTCGTAGTATATCTCCTCCCAGCGGTAGGTATATTCCACGGGGTCGGCCTTCAGGTGGCCTATCGTGGGATTGAGAATGATTTTCAGCAGTTCGTCGGAGCTGAAGAGCGCCGCGATGGCCGCCTGCATGTCGTCTTTCAGCCAGTGGGAAAACCACGAGCTGTCTTCGAGCAGCAGCCGCAGCTTGAGCAGGTGACGCACGCGGCCTTTCATCTCCTTGCCGAGCTCGCCGTTTATGAAGGCGGAGTGCACATAGACCAGCAGCAGGCGGTAGGTCTCGTGGTGGAACTCCGTGCCGTCCATCACGTCGAGNATGCGCGGCACGGTGGTGTCTATCACGTCCCAGGCNATNCGCTCGTCGCGGAGCACNGNGCGCACGTCGCAGGAAAGACTGTCGAGCGGACGGTAGTCCTCCATTTTCTCGTAGGCCTCAGCCAGCAGGGTATANAGNTGCATGAGCGGGAGCACATGCGTGGAAATCGCGTCTTCNGCCCGTATCATGTCTATCAGTGCCTTATAGCACATGGCATGGTCGCGCGGCGCNTCGTGGCCGTCCATCAGCTCGAATACGGCGTCTATCCTGTCGTCGATGGAGAGCCCGGTATTTTCCGTGATGAGTTTTATGTCCTTGAGTTTCATAATTCTATGCTTATGACTGAGATGTTGTCGCGGCCGCCTTCGGCCTTGGCGGCCTCTACAAGAGCGTCCGGGTCGTGGGCCAGGCTTTCGATGCGTTCGTCGTCCACGAGGTCGCTGAGGCCGTCGGAGCACAGCAGGTAGCGGTCGCCGGGAATCACCGTGAGCACGCTCGCGTCCGAAATAAAATCCTCCGGCCGGTTGCCCATGAAGTTGTAGATGAGATTCGACGGAACGGAGCTGTCGCCCGTGCGCTGTCGCTCGGAATGGTCGGTGGAAATCTGTTTCAGCACGCCGGAGCGCAGCCGGTAGCAGCGGCTGTCGCCTATGTTGAGGAGATAGGCGCCTGCGCCCGTGAGCACCAGCGCTATAAAGGTAGTGCCCATTTCGCACAGTTCCGGCCTGATGGAGGCCGTGGACAGCACCGTTCGGTTGGCCTCCTTGGCCCAGCCCTTAAGGGCGCTCACGGCAGCCTCCGCGTCGGCGGGAGCGAACCCGTTCATGAATGCCGCGAACGAGCGGCACACGATTTCCGAGGCCACCTCGCCGCCCTCGTAGCCGCCCATGCCGTCGGCCACGGCAAAGGCCACCGGGGCGCTTCCGTCGGCCGCGATACAACCGTCGGCCGAGGCATCGCGCAGCAGCCGGCCAGCCGCGTAGATCATGTCTTCGTTGTTCGTGCGCACGCAGCCCATGTCGCACACGGCACGGAATCTCACAGCCCCGTTCATTCCTCCACCGCGTCGAAGATGTACGTGCCTATGTCCACCGTGTCGCCGGCCGCGATTTTCACCGGCGTGTTGCCGGGCACCTCGCGGTCGTTCACGTAAGTGCCGTTCGTGCTGTTGAAATCCACGATGAACCACTCGTCGCCCTGCTTCACGAACTTGCCGTGGCGCCGCGAGATGAGACCGAACGAGGCCAGCTCGGCCGCATAGGGGCTGTTCTCCCTGCCTATCACGGCTTCATGGGCCGGCACTATCACGGTGTTGCCCTTGCGCGACTTCAGCACGAGTTTCCCCTGCTTTTCCGGGGTGCTTCCGGGCTTGCGGGATATCATGGGACTACCGCATTCGGGGCAGAACGGGTCGGTGCCCGGGGTGTGGCATTTCACGCATTCAAGCAGTTCCGCGCCGCACATGTCGCAGTAGATGCTGTCGTGGGGAATCTTCTCCCCGCAGGCGGGACATTCAAATTCTTTCATCTCGGAGCTGGTATGTCGATGGCCTCGATAGTGGTGAGGGCATCGGGGTTGGTGTCAATGATACTTGTGTCGGCCGCGATTCGGTTGCCTTGCATCTCCACTACTTCGTTGAGCAGGTTCACCACCTCGCGGGCGTTGCCGAAGTGCAGTCCCTTGTGGTCCACCATGTGCCGGATGCGCTGCGCCACCGCTTCCTCGGCTTCGGGAGTGAGGGTGAACTTGCGTTTCTTCACGTTCACCTTGAAAATTTCCAGGAGGGCGCCGGCGTCGTAGTCGTCGATGTGGAAACGCTTGTTGAAGCGGCTCATCAGGCCCGGATTGCCGCGGGTCACGAGCTCTTCCATGCGGTCCTTGTAGCCGGCTATCACCACCACGAATTTGCCCTTGTCGTTCTCCATGCGGGTCATCAGGGCATCGAGAGCCTCGTTGCCGGTGTTGTTCATGCTGCCGGGGTGGGGCAGCAGGTTGTAGGCCTCGTCGATGAACAGCACGCCGCCCATGGCCTCGTCCACGGCCTTGTCCATGTTCTGGCCCGAGGCGTTGACATAGCTCGACAGGATGGTCTTGGCCTCGCGCTCCACCACTTTGTCCGACGCGAGCACCCCGGCTGCGTGGAGCACCTGGCCGAGACGCTTGGCTATGGTGGTCTTGCCCGTGCCGGGGTTGCCCGTGAGGATGATGTTGACGGGCTGCAGGGCCGCGGCGCCCAGGCCGCGCTCCATGCGCATGCGGTTCACCATGGCCACGTTGGCCAGCTTGCGTATCTCTTCCTTGATGTCGGCCATGCCTATGAGGTCGTCCATCGTGGCTATTACATCGTCCACGGTCATGGGCTGCTTGTCATCGCCGCCGGTGAAGTCGGGCATCGTGAGGACAAACTCCTGCGAGGAGTCGAAACCGGGCCGCTCCATTTCCTTTCTGATGCGAGTGTTCTGGGCCTTGATGGCCTTGTCCACGGCATTGCGCACCTCGCGTGCGTTGGCGAAATCCTTTTTGCGGGCCACGTACATGCGCTCAAAGAACTTGTCTATCATTTTTTCGGCATTGTCGTCGAGCGTGTAGCCCTGGGCTTTGATCATGCGGCGGGCGATTTCGGTGAGCTCGGCCGGCTTGTAGTCGCGGAAGTCTATCGTGGTGTTGAAGCGGGAGGAGATGCCGGGGTTGGCGGTGGCGAAAATGCCCATCTCGCGCGGATATCCGGCAAGAATCACCACCAGCTTGCCGCGGCGGTCCTCCACATTCTTGATAAGGGCGGTCACGGCCTCGTTGCCGAAGGTGTCGTCCTCGCCGCCCCACATGTCGTAGGCCTCGTCGATGAACAGCACGCCTCCCATGGCGCGGTCGAAGGCAGCATCTACCTTTGGCCCCGTGTGCCCCATGTACTGTCCCTTGAGGTCCTTGGGCGCTACCTCCACCAGCTGGCCCGTGGGCAGAATGCCCATGGCGCTGAGCGCGTCGGCGAATACACGCGCCATGGTGGTCTTGCCCGTGCCCGGATTGCCCAGGAACAGGTAGTGGTCTTTCAGTTCGTATTGTCTGTCAGGATGAAGTTTCCGGAAAGAGCGGATGGAGTCTACAATCTCCGTCATGTTGTTTTTTATCTCGTCGACGCCCACGTAGCGGTCAAATTCCTGCATCACTTCCTCAAGGGTCTTGGGCACGTACTCCTTGCCGGTGACGTCGTCGGCTATCACTGTCTTCACGGTCTTGCCCTTGGCACGCCGGGTGGCGGCCATCATCAGCTCCGTGGCCTTGGCAGCCGCGAGATGGGCGTTGCCGAAACGGTCGCTGTTGCGGCGCGTGTAGGCGAAGACGCGGCCCAGCTTGGCACGTGCGTCCTCGGTCAGCTCCATGCGGTAGGTGTCGTCCAGAATATACTCGCAGATGTCCGCCACCTCGGCAGGCGAATAGTCCTGAAGCCGGATGTTGAGCGTGAAGAGGCTGCGCAGGTCGGGATGGGCGTCGACATACTCCTGCAGCCGCGTGTCGCCGGCCAGTATCAGCATGAAGCGCGTGTCCTTTAAGCCCAGCGATATCTGAGCCTGTTTTATGGCGAAGGCCAGGGGCGAATCCACGAGCTCTTTGTCGATGTCGTCGGGAAGGAGCTTGTGCACATCGTCGATCATGATGCAGTCCACCGGTTTTTCGCTGGGGTCGAGCGAGTCGATAGTGATAGGATTGAGCACCTCGCACGTGTCNTCGTCGATTATATCCTCGTCGGTCAGCAGGTCGCCTGTCTTGTAGAATAGCGACGACACGCCGGCGCCCGAAGGGCCGGTTATCAGGATGTTGGTGTTCAGATTGTTGAGNATGTCNCGGCCCCGCTGCTTCACTATCGTGCGGATGGTGCTCACAAACTCCCTCACCTGTTCCTTGGCGGCATCGAGCCCCACGAGCTCGTCGAGGCGGTCTTTCTTCGCGCGCTTCGTGCCGCGCACGNTAGAAGCGGCCGGCGAGGCTTCCGCTTCCTCGAATTTAGCACCGCAGTAGCGGCAGAAGCGCGCTATATCGCGGTTTTCACTTTGGCAGGAATTGCACTTTTTCATCTTCCCGGGGTTTTAAGGGCCGGGCGCTCGCGGCGCTGTTCGGCGGGTGTTGATTGTTCGGTTGCAGGCTCGGGCGCGGGAGCTGCCTCTTCGGCCGGGGCGGGAGCCTCCGGGGTGTCTTCCCAGCCGGGGAGCGAGGGCAGAATGCCGCCGCTCTCGGCGGGCTGCGACTCGGCCGGGCTGCTTTGGGTAGCCTTTTCGGAGCGGTTGCCGCCGCTGCTCTTCCGGCCGGTGCTTTCCGGTGCCGGAGTCTCAGCCTGGGCGGTGCCCAGCGGTGTGGCTGTGAAATACACCTGGTGCATTATGCCCTTGCGGTCGTAGTAGTGGCCCTCCATTTTCTTCTCGCGGGTGGAGTAGCGGCCTTCCACACACTGCTTCAAGGGCGTGGAGCCGTCGGGCCAGAANTGGAATGTCTCAGGCACGGTGTCGCGGTCGCTGCTCACGGTGCCTTTCGCGGCCACNGGGGCCTGTCCGGCTATCACCATGGTGCCGAAGATGCTCTTGCCGTCCGGGGCCACGGAGTCGACGTTGCACACGATTTTCGTGGAGCCCGAGGCGTATTTCACCGTCCAGCTGCCCAGGGCCCATCGGCCCCTCAGCTCCTCGACGGCCTGTCGCTCNCCGGCCCANGAGTGCTCGCCGCTGAGCTGCGGCGTGGCGTTGAACCATATTATGAACATCATCCATGCGAGGGCGGCCCACATGCAGCCGAAGAATCCGATGTCNTCGCGCGTGGTCTCGTCTTCGGCACTCTGCAGNGTGGCCAGGTCGGCCACGGCGCTGTCCAGGTCGTCGTCGTCCTGCTTGAAGGTGAAGTAGAGGGCATCGAGCTGGCGGAACTGGAAGCTGCCGGTGTCGATGTTGATTCCGTCGTTCACGTTTTTGCGCTTGAAAAGGTTGGCCAGCGAGTAGATGGCCACACCGAGGAGGAGAAGACCGGCCACCACATACAGCACCGAGGGGAACCACGCGAAGCCGGCCCAGGCTATGGCCGCGCACACGAGGCCGCCGATAGCGGCGGGCAACAGCGCCCCGAANAAGCTGCCGAACGCCCAGAACGCCACCAGGCAGCAGGCGGCGCACACCAGGAACGTAGACCAGAAGTGGCCCGTGATGGGATTGACGCCCGGAGCATCGAACAGCCATGAGCCCCCGAGCACGCACAGCGTGGGCAGTCCGGCCGCAACGAGGAAGAAATTGCGTTTCAGCTTCACCCTCGATTCGCTCCGGTCGAGCTTTTTCTCGGCCTTGTCGATGCGCGAGATGGCCCGGCGGTAGCGTTCGGCATAATAGTTGGCCGGGTCGAGCTCTTCGATGAATTCTATATACTTGGCGGTCTCTTTCTCATAGGTGAACTGTGCCGAAAGGTCGAGCTGCGGGTTTTCCTGATAGAACACAGCGAGCCATGCGTCGAGCCACGCCACGGGCACGTTGTCGTCGTCGGGCATCTCGCGATCCTGGCCTCCGAGAGCTTCTGCCACCTCCTTGCGCGGCAGTTTCTTAAGCTGGTCGGGGCGGGTGATTTCCTTTTCGCCCAGCATGTACGACGGGAATCCCTGGAGGAATCCGGCCGTCGACTTGTAGGCGCCTATTACGGCGTCGTAAGGGCCCGATTTCTGCTCGTTGTCGTCGTTGTCCACGTCCATGCAGAAGCGGTTCCAGTCCAGGAAGGTCTTGTATTGCTCGCCGCGGGCGCGCAGATAGCTGCCGAGCGGGGTGTTGTCCATCTCGGCGAAGAGCGCCATGAAATCTTCTTCGGAGCCGTAGCCCTGGGCGAAGTCGGAGAGCTTGTCGTTGAGGTACCGGCCCACTTCCTGAATGCTGTAGATGCGGTCTTTGTCGTTCGGGTCGATGCTGAAATCGTAGTCGCAGAGCGGATTCAGCTCGAAGGCGATGCGGTAGGCCGACGACGAGTTGTAGTAGATCGACTCCACGTCGTCGCTGTCGCTGTCGTGCAGCATCCTCACCTTGCCTGCCAGCGCCGGGTCGCGGTAGGCCAGCCATTGCACGAACGCCTCGGAGCGCAGCAGCAGTTTGTTGCCCCGCGATATGTCGCCGGCCTCGCGGAACACAGCCAGCACTTCGTCGACGGTGTCGACATGCTTCATTTCTTCCTGCCCGAAAATGGGGAAGGGGAGGTCGTTGAAGAGCAGGGCGAAGTAGTAGGTGGCNAGATAGTTCCTGAGGGTTTCGCTGTCGTCGAANTCGTCCATGGCGAGCATCCGGTCGAGCGATGCCAGCGACTTGTCCAGCTTGAGGGCCCGGAAATATATCTTCAGGGCGGTGTCGGGNTCGAGCAGCTCCGGCGCCATCGTCTCGCAGTTGTTGTGGCTGTATAGCGCTATTTCGGCNGGGTCGGTGTGGTGGGTGCCGTCNGGTGCCTCGTAGTCCATCGCCGGGTCGAGAAGATAGGCCACGGCCAGGAGGCCGGCGTTCTGGTTGGAGGGATACACCTTTTCCACTATGTCTTCGACAGTTACAGCCAGAGGAGTGTAGCCGGTTTCCTCGAGCCAGCGCGTCACGCGGCCGGAGTAGACACATTTGGCGCCCACCTCCTTGTCCTGCACCAGATACTGCGCCAGCTGCGCCGGCGAGTGGGCNACCTGGTTTTTCGATGAGTTGAACACCACCTTGAACGTGGCGTCGGNNTCGCCGCCCTCCGANCCCAGTGTTTCGCCCTTNGCCCAGCGCTTGATGTCGTCCATGGTGGCGCGGTCGCTCATCTTCAGGCGCGTCAGCGCCTTGATCAGCGATGCCATGTGCGGNGAGAGGTCTTTGGGCATCGGCAGGGTCTCGTTGAGCTTGGAGCGCAGCAGCTGCGACTCGTTGGCAGTGAGNTGCGCCTTGCCCATCCACAGGCACAGCAGGGCCACGCCCAGCGAGAAATAGTCGCTCTCGACGCCCACCTCGGCCGGCTCGCCCGGAACGTTGGTGTAGAACTCCGGCGCGGCATACACCGGCGAGCGCATCTCGTCTATCTTTATGAATCCNCCCTCCGGACACTCCATCGATATGCCGAAATCGGCCAGCACTATGCGGGTGCGTTCNTTGTCGGCATAGAAGAAGTTGGCGGGCTTGATGTCGCGGTGCAGGATGCCGTGCTTGGCCAGGAAGTCGATGGCGGCCGCCATGCGCACGGCCACCTCGGCCAGCGCCTTTTCATCGCCCTGCAGCAGCACGCCGTCGAGCGAGCCGCCCTCGCAGAAATCCATCAGCTCATAGTCGTTGAGCTCGCCGGAGCGGGCGGGGTTCTGCCACTGGCCGTGCGACACGATGCCCACGAGCAGGCCGCTCGCGCCCAACTGCTTGATTTTTTCGAGCACCTTGTGGTTGGGGCGGTGCTCGGGGTCGTAGTAATAGATTTTCAGGGCGTATTTCTTGNCGTTGCGGCTCACGGTGAAGACAATGGCTTCGCCCGACGAGCTCGACAGCACACCCTCGTTCTTGTATTTAACCCCGTCGAGCTCGAAGAAGTCGGGCCACTCGGCGGCTCCGTCGGCCGAAGCGTCGGCGGCAAGATTGCCCGCGAGATTGTTTTTCTGCTCGAACGGCCGCGGATTGGCAGCCTGGCCCCTCGAGCCCTTTGCCGTGGAGTGCTCGTCGGCTGCGGGTCGCTGNCCGCGCGCTCCCTTNGCCGTGGAGTGCTCGTCGGCGCTACGGTCGGGGCGCACGGCGCGCCCTGTGCCATGCACGTCGGCCACGCTGTCGCTGCCGCGACCNGGACGTGCTGCGCGCCCGGTCGAGTGAACGTCTTCGTTGCTGCGGTTGTCGCCGCGCCCGCGGCGGCCTCCTATGGTTTTGTCGTTGTCTGCCATATCTATGCGTCTTCAAGTGAAATAGTCGTGGTCGTAGCCCACGGATTATTAGCTATGTATTCTTCGGGCGACTGATATATCCAGGTGCCTCCCAGCTGCGGCTCGGCGCATTCGCTCGGGTTGTTGTGCAGGCATCCGCAGTAGTTGCAGCACCANAGGCTGGGATTGTATTCCGNGAGGTCGGCCTGCGTGTGGGTCTTCAGCACTTTGCGGGCCGAATAATAGTCGCGTTGCTGCTCGGGTGTATAGTCGGGCGGNGGCACGAGCGCGGCCATCGCCGCGTTCATTTCCGCGGCCTTCTCCCGGAAGGCTTTCATGATGTCGTCGAGCGACGGAGCGCTCTCCNTGTACTCCCTGCGTGCAGCGGGAGCCGCCGGCGCCTTCTGCGCTACGGGAGCGGGCTTCATGTTGCCCATCGAGCTGAGGATGTCGGCATACTCGTCGAGCAGCGCCCGGTCGGCCGCCGAGAGCNCGGGNGTNTCTTCTCCTGCCGCCCTGAGCTCTTCGATGCGTGCATGCAGCTCCGCCAGCTCCTCGGCCTTGGCCTGCAGGGCCTTGANTGCCGGGTCGGCCTTGGCGGCCTCCAGGGCTTTCGCGGCCATGGGCGTGAGCGGGGCGTTGCATTTACGGCAGAAGTTGCGCGAGTTGAGCGTGCCGCATTCCGGGCACACCACGCCTTCGCCCGATTGCCCGCAACGGGTGCAGAATTTGGCCCCGGCTTTCATGGGCGCGCCGCAGAACGAGCACTTGCCGGGCGTCAGCGAGCGGCCGCAGTGGGGACAAATGGCATACGTGGCCTTGATGTCGTGGCCGCAATGCGGGCACACGGCGCTGTCGTCAGTCTTCCGGGCCTGTTTCGGGCGCCATTTCTGCCCGGCGCTTTCCCGGGGTTGCGCTTTCTGCGCGGCGCGGGATTTAGATGGTTCCATGGCGTTATTTTACATGATACTTGTTGCCGTCGTCGCCGCTCACGGTGCCGTCCCAGTTCTTTGTTCCGGTGACGGTGCGTCCGTCGTTGGTGATCACTTTCACGCGGTCGCCCCCGAAGAGCACCGACAGCGCCGATAGCGCGGCTATCACGATAACGCACAGCACGGCCACGCCCACCACCACGAGCACGATGAACATGCTCATGATCATCAGGGCCATAATCAGCCCCAGCGAGCCGGTCAGGAACAGCAGCGGATACACGATGCCGTCGGCGAAGCGTTTCTGGAAGAACATCCAGGCCATGCCGGCCAGGGCCGGAACGAGCATTGTGCCCAGCGCTATGAGATAGGTGCTTGCGGCCATGTCGCCGTTGTCGATCCACATCATTATCAGCAGGGCCACGCCCAAGGCCACGGGCCAGAAGGCACCGCCGGATATCCATTTCGGCGCCTTTTCGTCGGGGTCGCGGTCGAGTGCGTCGTACCACACCAGGTACAGGCCACCGCACTGCACGGCAATCACCACGGCCAGCAGCAGGAAGTTGAGAATGGAGTGGCCCCAGCCGCCCACACACGAGGGATAGACAAACCACAGCAGCGTGTTGTGATAGCTGAGCGCGTACATGATCTCACACGCCGAAACGGCAGACACAGCCAGCCCGCACACCAGCGGAGCCACGCGCGGTATCAGGCCTTTCATCATCATCACGGCGCCCGCTATCGCCACGCCGGTAAATGCCAGAATCCACCCCAGCCACGATGCGGGGCCGCCGGAATGGTTCATGGCCCATTCCATCTGCGGCACCATAAAGCGCTCTATCGGAGTGCGGTTTTTGAGCGACGAGTCGTGCACGTAGCGCAGAGTGTCGCCGCTCTCGATTCTTATGGGGTAGTAGTTGGAAAAATTGATTTCGCCGCGCCGGCCCTTGTATTCCACGGGCAAATACAGCAGGCGGTCGTCGCGATGCTCGTCGATAAAGGCTTCGGTCTCGGCGGTGAAGTACACGGTGTCGCCTTTGGCTATCTCGGCTATNTGTTCTCTCTTGCCCTTGCCGCTGTAAAATTCATAAAGGTGTGTGTCGCACATGGCCTTATATGCACTGGCCGAGGCGGCATCGGCCGGTACGGCCACGAGTATTGCCCAGACGAGCAACAATAGATTTTTCTTCATAAAGGAGTGGAGAAATAAGATTATGGAGTGGGTTCAGCGCGAGGTGCTGCGTTTCTTGATATAGCCCTTTTCGATGGCTTTCACAACGAGATCGGCCACGTTCACGGCTCCCAGCTTGTTGAACAGGGCCTTGCGGTGGGCTTCGATGGTGTTGTCGGAAACGAACATGGCCGCGGCTATCTCGCGCGAGGTCTTGCCCTGGGCTATCTGATATAGCACCTCGAGCTCGCGGGCCGAAGGATGGGCCGATTTATCTACGGCCGATTCCAGCACTTCGTGCACGGCCTTGCAATAGTAGTTGTTGCCCTTGATGATTTCGTTGATGGCCGTGACGATTTCGCTGCCGTTGCGCGACTTGTAGATTATNGCGTTTACGTCGCGGGCCAGCAGCTTGCGCAGGGTCCATATTTCGTCGTGCACGGTGCTCACGATGATATGGGCCACCGGGAAGCGGGCGCGTATCATTTCTATGAGCACGAAGCCGTCCAGGTCGGGCAGCTCCAGGTCTATGATGTAGAAATCAAATTCGTTGCCCTCGTCAAGACTCTTAATCAGCCCGGTCGCGTTGCTGAATTTGTCTATGTGGTGGACACCATGGTTGATCAGGACGGTGTTAATTCCTTCCCTTATCAGGTCATGGTCGTCGACAACGGCAATCTTCATTTGTGATAAGGCTGATTGATTGGTCATTTCAGGACATAATTTTGCAGATAAATATCAACTGCAAAATTACAACTCCACTCAATACGTGTCAATTACGGATTTCCGTAGTTTAGCTGCCTATTTGACAATTATCTTATGCGCGCCGCGCGGTTGCCGCCGTGCTTGCGGCTGCCTCGGCCGCCACTTTTTCATGCGGTGCGGAGCGTGAGGGTCACCACCGTGCCGCCGTTTTCCCTCTCGTCAATGGCAAGGGTGCCCCCGGCCGATGCCGCGCGCCTGCGCATCGACTCTACGCCCAGGCCACGGCCGCCGGCGGCATGATAGGTGCCGTTGTCGGCGACGGTCACTACGAGGCTGTCGCCCCGCAGTTCCATTCTCACGTCTATCTCTGTGGCTCCGGAGTGCTTTATGGCGTTGCCCACGGCCTCCTGCACAATGCGGTATATTTCCAGCGCCGTGGCGTCGGGCACGGCGGCCCAGGAGCCGGAGTCGGTCGCGGAGCTGTAACTCAGCGAGGGGCGCCCGGGTGCGTCGGACTTCTGCTTGTTGATGAAGAAGCGGAGCACCTCGTCGACGGTGGCATAGGTGAATTCCGGCGGCATCAGCTCGTGGGAGATGCGGCGCACCGACTCGCGGCAGCTGTCGATGAGGGCGGCGGTGTCGGCCGCCGGAGTGCCGGCTTCAATGTTCATCTCTATGGCCAGCAGGTCGTTGCACACGCCGTCGTGCAGCTCACGCGACATGCGCATGCGCTCGCTCTCCAGGCCTTCGATGTATTGCCGCGTGAGCTCGCGGTCGATGTCGGCCCGCAAGGCTGCGAATTCCATTTCTTTCTGCAGCCTGCGGCGACGCTGGCGGCCGGCGTAGAGCACGAAGCCCACCACCACGGCGAGAAGCACGCCGGCGGCTGCGAAAAGCCACATCAGGGTGCGCGCGCGGCCGGCCTCGCTGCGGGCCAGCGCCAGCTCGGTTTCCTTGGTCTCGTATTTCACCGTGAGGTCGCGCAGGCTCTCGGCCTTTTCCTGCTGCCACAGCGAGTCTCTCAGCTCGTTGCTTTCGAGCAGCGTGCTGTAGGCGTTCTCGAAGTCGCCCAGCGACGAATATGCCAGGTGCATGTTGTTGTAGCAGTCGAATTTCACGAACGGCAGGTTGTCGATGCCGTCGAGCTGCAGAATTTTGCCGAACCACTCCAGCGCTCCCTTGCTGTCGTCGCTTTTCAGGCATATCGAGCACTCGGCCTGGTAGTAAAGCAGGCGCGCCATGGTCGATTCTATTTCCGGAAGCATGGCCGTGCACTTGCGGCGCCACACGTCGGCCTCCGCTTTGTCGCCGGCCCGGTCGGTCACGAGCATGGTATAGGCCGCGGCCCTGAAGGCTGCCTCCCGGTCGCCGGCGGCAAGCGCGTCGGCATAGGCCAGCGCCTGATATGCTGCCGCCCGGTCGAGGTTGCCGCAACCGGTGAGCACGGAGCCTGCCACTCCGTAGATGGTGCTCCGCAGGCCGGGGTCGTCGCTGCGCGCCGTCCACTCGCCGGCCAGTTCGGCGTTCTTGGCTGCAAGCTCCTTGTGGCCTGTGTCGAGATGAAGCACCGCGAGGTTGATATATAGCGATGCCGTTTCCTCGATGGCTTCCTGGCCGGGGGCTTCACGGAACTCTGGCGACGTCACTATTTCAAGGGCCTTGTCGTAGCTGGCCAGCGCTTCGTCTATGCGTCCGAGCGAGCGCAGGAACACACCCTGGGCCGCGTTAGTGCCCACGATCTGCACCTTGTCGCCCGCGGCAACGGCCAGGTCGATGGCCCGGCGGCCAACAACCACGGCCGAGTCGGTGCGCCCAATGCCGTGCAGGCTGTCGGCAGCCTCGCGCAGCATGGCTATTTCTTCTCCCCGCGGCGTGGCCGCGGCCCGGGTGGCCGAGGAGGCGGCCACAAGCAGCAGTATTGCAGTTATCAGTCTCATATATTAATTATGCGGCAGCGGTTGCGGGCGGCCATGAAGTATATCATTATCACTATGGTGGTGAGAGCCTCCGACGCGGGTATGGCGAGCCACAGGCCGCTGTTGCCCAGAACGTCGGGCAGCAGATAGAATGCGGGAATCATGAACACCACCCCGCGCAGCAGCGTGAACACAATCGACGCCACGGCGTGGCCTATGCTCTGGTAATAGCCGATGTAGATGATGTTGATGGCGAAGAAAACGGCGCAGGTGGCGAAAAGAGGCAAGCCCGACACGGCCAGCGAATAGGCGGGCTGNCCGGGAGAGAGGAAGAGCGACACAATGAATGGCGCGCCCAGCCACAGGCCGGTCACCACCGCCACGCCGCAGGCAAGGGCCGTGAGCAGGGCCAGGCGCAGGGCGGCGGCCACGCGGCGCCCCTTGCGGGCTCCGTAGTTGAAACTGATGATGGGTTGGGCCGACTGCGCCACGGCGTTGGCTATCGAGAACACCACGGGGAAGAGATAGCAGGCGATGCTGTAGGCCGCCACTCCCTGCTCGCCCAGGCGGCCTATGAACATATAGTTGCCCGTGACCATCATCACGCTCATGGCCACCTCGGTGACCAGCGTGGCGAGGCCTATCTTGGCCATGTACACGATGTTGCGCAGCATCAGGGCTATGCTCTTGGTGCTGTGGCTCAGGTGGTAGAACTTCAGGGTGCGGGAGAACCACACGAAGTAGACGAGCACCATCACGCCACCCAGCACGCAGCTGATGGACGTGGCCACGGCCGCGCCGCGCACTCCCATGCCCATGGGGAAAATCATGATGTAGTCGAGCACGATGTTCACCACGGCGGGCACCGCCTCGCACCACATGGCATATTTCGGCGAGCCGTCGAGGCGTATGAGCATCATGCCTATGCATTGTATCATCACGAAGAACATGCCCGGAAGCAGGGGCATCATGTAGCTTATGGCGTTGTCGTGCAGCTCGTCGTTGCAGCCCAGCAGGCGCAGCACGCTGTCCGGCGCCACGGCCATGGGCAGCAGGAGCAGCAGGGAAAGCACGCATGCCGCGGCAAATCCCTGTGTCATGATTATGCGGGCTGCGCGCGTGTTGTCGGCCGAGAGGCGGAAACTTGCCATCACCGAAGCTCCGATGCCGAACATCAGGCCGATGCCCGTGGCCACCATGAAGCCGGGGGCCACGATATTCACGGCCGCAATGCCCGTGGCACCCACTCCGCGGCCCACGAACATGCCGTCGACCACCGTGATGAGCGACGTGAACAGCATTCCCACGAGCGTGGGGAAAAACATGGCCCTGAACAAAGGACCTATCTTCATTTTTGCAAAGTCAAGTTTTCCTTTTTCCATAAGTTAGCAGCGGCTCATAAAAGCGTTCGCAGCGCAAAGATACGAATATTAAGCAGATAAACCAAATTCTACTTCTGCTCTTTCTGCCGCTCTTTCTGTTCCTTCCATTTCCTGTGCATGAGTTCCTCCTTTGCGTGTGCCAGGGGGTGCTTCCATGTGGCTGTCCAGTAGTATGAGGTGGCGGCGTCCGAGTATTCGCCCGCCTGCTCGTGGGCCAGGCCTTCGCGGAAGGTGCTCATGGCTTTGTCGTAGTTGTCAAAATAATCTCCGAACTCGCTTTCTTCACCCGGAAGCTCATACAGCCTGCTCAGGCAGAAAAAGTGGTCGGTAGTGTAGAGGCTTTTGCGCTGGTCTGCAGCGTATTTGTTTTTGAAATCGTCGAATAATGCGGCTGCCTGCCGGAACTCGGCATTCCCGGGCTCATGGCCGTTGAGGCCGTAGATGAGCACGAAAATGGCATTGTAGCGGAAGGGCAGGAAGTCGCTGCCGGCATGTTCGAGGATGGTATTGGCAGCGCGTGTCACCTTGTCGCCGTCTTCCTCCATGGTGCCTTGCTCGATGTCGTAGATGCACACGCGGCACAGGCTGCCTTCGTCGCCGTAGTCGGCTGCGATGCGATACAGTTCCATGGCTTTGTCTTCATAGCCATCGACCGATTCATAGCCCTTGGCAAGGGCCACAATCTCGGAGGGGAGGGCCTCGTCGATGTCGAGCTGNNGCTCCTGCTCCTGCAGGTCGAATATGGCGAGCCTTGCCTGACACTTGTTGTAGACGTCGCGGGCGTTTTTGCTCAGATCGGAATCAAAGGAGCGTTCGGCCGCAATTTGAGCCAGCCGGGCTGCCTCGCGCACGTCGTCGGGCGAATCGCTGCGGGAGAGTGCGTCGGCTTTTACNGCCGTTCCGCCCAGGGCGGTGAACAGCACATGATTTTCCACGGGGGCCAGAATCTCCAGGGCCCCGGCCGGATTTCTCTGCAGCACGAGGTCGGCGTATCGGCAGCTGCCCAGCACGTTCTTTTTACCGGCCGACGATTCGTAGAGTTCGTGCAAGCGCTTGAATGTCTCGCCGTTGAGGGCACGTTTTTCATAATAGTAGCCCTGGAGGGCATCGGCCGCTGCGGGGTCGGTGCCTTTCAGGTGTTCGTATATGGCGTCGATGATGGGCTCGGGCGCGGGCATGAGTATGGCGGAGACGCCGGAGAGCAGCCATTCGTCGGCCGAATAGTTCTTGAGCTTGTTCTTTATTTCTGCGAGCAGATNATTTTTCTCTGTCTCGTTTATGGGAGTGGACATCAGGTCGTAATAAGGCTGCAGCTCGGGNTCGAGATTAATAGCCGGCATGTTCTCGAGATTGCGTGCTATCTGAAGCAGCTTCAACGGCTGATTGTAGGGCGATTCATATTTCAGGCCGTCTAACAGGGCCCTGCAATAGAGCATAGTCAGGCCTGTCGACCATAAATCGCGGGGCATGCCCTCGAAGCGCGTGATGTAGGATTTGCATTCCTTTTCTTCGATAGCGGGGGTTTCCCAGCTTATATTGTGCTGCTTCATGTAGTCGTAGACGGCCCCGAGCAGGACGATGTTGGGGCGCGGGTCGTCGGTCCGNAATGCCGTGTTTGCTGCTTTCATGAGCAGGTTGGAGCCGGCNGCGTAGGGCGCACGATGTGCCACGCGGTGATACTCCGTGATGATGGAGTCGACCTGCTGCTGGCGCTGGGTGCCGAAATACTTTCCATGGCAGGGCACTGCGGCGCAGGCTGCGGTCAGAAGCAGGAAAAACAGTCTCAAAAANGTCTTGGCGGCCATATCAATCACTATTTAAAGNGTTTTATATCCATATATTTGTTTTCCAGGCGCATGCCGGGGGTCTGCACGCCGCCCGAGAGCTCGCGCACGCATCGGTTCACATAGTCGGCCAGTTCCGACATCATTATCTCGCCGTCGCGGTTGCTGTCGGCCTTTCGCTGCTCCACGCCCTGCTTGATGGCGTAGGTGAACAGGCCGTTGGCTATCGCGTTGTCTTCGATGGCTACCTCCATGCCGCCCGACGACGACAGCACCGTGGCGCCGTTGCCCTTGCTGAAGTCGGTGAATAGCGACTGAATAGCGCTGTTCACCTCTCCGGCCTCCTCGGAGATGGACATGGAGGCGCCGTTGCCGCGGAACTTCACGGAGCCTGCGGCTACGAGCTTGGTATTGTCTTCAATAAATTCCTCCTTGTCGATCTTGCCGGAGTGGCAGGCGTCGATGAAGCAGTATTTTGCCAGCGGGCGGATGCCGTCGAGCAGGTCCTCGAAGTCGTCGAATCNCCAGCCGGTTCGCGCCGGGTCGCGGAAGTCCATGTCGTGGGTGGCCAGATAGTAGTCGAGGTCGGAATCCAGCACTCCGTGGCCGGCGTAGAACAGCATGGCCACGTCGTCAACGCCCGCGTCGCTGTAGAAATCGCGGAGGCCCCGGAGGCGGTCCTGCGTGGCGTCCGTGTCGGTGATGGCACACACTTTTATGTCGCTGAAACGGCCGGCGCAGTTGCGGCGTATCATCTCGGCGAAGTCGGCTGCATCCTTGGCCGCGTAGCCCAGGTTGTAGGCGCCGTCGCGATACTGCGACACGCCCACGGCGGCGAGATACAGCACCGGTTTGCGCTCGGGCTTGCGGCACCAGATGTTGAGCTCGGTCTTGAACGATTCCGCGCCCTTGTCGTTCATGCACGACACCTCGATGTGGTTGCGGCCGGAAGCCAGCGATACCGGCTTTTTGGCGACATACTCCGAGACGCCGAGCTGCGCGATGTCGTCGCCCAGCCTACTGCCCACGGGCACGCCGTTGACGCTCACCATCAGGCGCGAGAGCTTGTGCATTGTATCTTTTGCTCTGATGTTCAGGGTGATGGCGGTGTCGGCCGTGACGTGGGGGAAAGACGCTGCGTTGGTGATACGCACCGTGGGCACATGGGTGCCGGCGGCGATGTCGGCCGGATTCATGCCCATGCGGCGCACGCGCCTCTCCCAGGCCTTGCGCAGCAGGCGTGCGCGGTCGCCCGAGCCGCCGAGCCGCTCGTACACGATGTCGGGACGGTTGTAGAGCAGGTCGAACTGCTCGAAAGAATAGACGTCGCGGCCGCGTGTGAAATGAATCTTGTCGTAGATGCTGCGCGAGCCGCTGTAATAGTGGTCGGGGGTGATGTAGAGGTAGTCGCCGTGTCCCAGGGAGTGCATGAACATCACCGGCGAGAGCGTGGCGGCGTCCCACACGGCCACTGTGCCCCGCTTGTCGAGGGTGTAGAACTTGCTGCCGTCCGGGTGGGGCATGATGTCTATCACCTCCGAGCCGCTGTGCAGGTCGGAGGTTTTTATCGCTGCTCCGTCGCCGCGCTTCCAGAACGCAAGCCGGCCGTGTGAGGTGCCGGCGCCGATTATGTCGCCCGGCAGGTAGACGGCGGCATTGATGCGGTGGTTTCCCAGCGGGGCCTTGTAGGACACGCTGCTGCCTCGGTCGAGGTCGATTTCACACACCAGCTCCACTTCGCCGAACGCGAGGGCGTGTTTCCTGTCGGGGTGCAGCTTCACGCCCATCACGGCATAGGGCGCCTTGTATATTTTCCGGAAACAGGCGGGGTCGTCGAGGTCGCCCATGAGTACGGCGCTGTTGTCGCTGGCAGCCAGGAACTTGCCGCCGCTGAACGGCGGGGTCACGTCGTATATCACATTTAAGCGTCCGAGGTGCTCGTTGAACTTGGAGGCCGGGCGCAGCTTGAGAGAGCCCTTGGCCGTGTAAACGCCGTTGTAGGTGGCGGCCACGTAGCGGTCGCCATCGCGCTGCAGCGAGAAGATGGGGCCGGAGTCGTCGGCGGCCTGCAAGGTGCGCGCCCGCGAGCCGTCCGGATTCCAGAAGGATATGTCGCCGTCGTAGCCGCAGATGCGCACCGTGCCGTCCGGCTCGAAATTGCCGGACGTGGTCTGTTTCCAGCCCCAGCCGTAGGTGCCGGCGGGGTCGGCAGAAGCATCCACAGGGGGCTCGTAGAGGGTGGTGAGCTGCACATTGCCGCGCGCGGCCACATCCTTGAGATATCCGAAATAGTCGATGGGTGCCGTGGCTGTCATTCGCCCGGGCTCCCAGATGACCGGCTCCATGCCGCTCACAAGAATCTTGTCGCGGCCGTCGCTGCTGATGTCAAGCGAGCCGGCCAGCGGCAGGGGCGAGCTGTCGAGGCTGCCTATATAGCCGTCGTTGTCGGCCAAATATATGTCCAGCACGCCGTCGTTGAGCTTGAAGTAGAGGTCGGTGGTGGCTTTTTTCGGATCGCCCACCCGGGATTTGTCTATCGGGTCCATTTCCTTGAGCGACGCCATGTCGAACACGTGGTAATAGTCGTAGCCCATCTCGCCCGGCATCTGAACGCACACGTATGTGGGGTTGACCGGGTGCGGGTAGATGGAATGCACGTTCATTGTCTTGGTGTTGACTATCTTTCGTTTGCGCAGATCCCACATGGCCACGCTGTTGTCGTCGGTGGTGAAGACGTAGCGCTCGTTGTTGGACACTGTGAACTTCCGTATCACGTGGCCGGCCTGTATCCTCACTTCCACATCGTCGGCCATCGCCCCGGCGGCGACCGGCACGCCGGCCAGCAGGCCCACCGCCATCCACAGCGCGCGCAAGGTGAAATCAGATACCGCTTTCATTCAGGGGATTGATAGTGATGCCGGTTGCGACTTCCGCCACGGTTCCGGCGGCGGTGTCATAATAGAATATAGCAATCTCGGTGGGCACGGGTGCGCGCATCTCGCCGTCGATTTCCCACAGCGTGCGGTCGATGCAGAAACCGCCTTCGGCGAGTGCCGGCAATATCTTGTTTATCTCTTCGCCGTCGCGGGTGTAGGAGGCGTAGAAGAAACGGACATCGTCCACCGGCAGCGAGGTGTACACCTCATGGCGGTCGAGCAGGTCTATCTCAGAGGGAAGCTCGCTGCGCAGCTCGGGAATGGATGCGGGATAGCCTGGGCGGGTGGCCAGGGCCTTGCGTCCGCTCAGATACGCCGCCAGCGATTTCTTGCCCGAGGTGACACGGGGCGACAGTGTGAGCTGCCGGTTGGTGGTGGTGGACACCACGCGCATCGCTTGCTTCTCGGAGCTCCAGTTGATTGTGGCCGAAGCCGGGAACTCGTCGCCGCGGCCCAGCTGTTTTCCGCCGATGTTGATGGCCGGAGTGTTTATGTAGAGGATCTTGTAGTTGTCGGTCTGTGCAGCGGCCGCTATGCACGCAAGCACGGCCAGGAGCANGAATGTTATTNTNTTCGTCATATTCNTTTNTTAATTTTTCGGGCATNATAGCCATCCACCGCAATGCCGAAAATGGTGAAGTATCCGGAAATTATCAATATATCGCACACCTGTCCCCACACGAGGTAGAGCACGAACAGCACCGCGGCAAAAAGCGTGGATAGCGACAGCCACGACAGAGCCACGCGCCACACGTAGCGGCGTGGGCGCAGCCGGGCCGGCAGCAGGTCGGAGAGGGTCTTGCGCCGTATCATAAGGATGGTGACGGCGTAGAACACTATCCATAGCGCCGCCATGGCCGCGATGCTCACTCTGTGGCNACCGCTCTCCAGNGCGTGGTANGCGTTGTATATGATCATTACGCCCGGCATGTCGCCTGCCAGTGTGGAGTGGATGTCGTCGTCCGTGANACTGCCGATGAGGATGGTCTTGTCGCGTAGCAAGTCGGCGATATCAATCATGTGGGCCACGTCAAGGATATCTGTGCCCATGTTCAGCCACTGGCGGGGCATGTCGCCCGATTCTGCGCCCGCCCGCACCGGGAAGTCGAGGAACAGGGCGCGCCGTGCCGGTTCTCCCTCATTGTCGAGGCTCAGAAAAGTGTTGCCGCGCAGTGTGTGGCCTGTCACCGTCGTCCACACGTGCAGGGGCAGCGAGGGGCGGCCGTGGTGGAAANGCGGGAATTTCNCNAAGTCCGACTCGTCTATCGTGGTGTTGTAGCCNGAGTAGAAAGCTTTGTCGCGGAGNTCNGCCGGCAGGTCGTCTTCGTCGAGACCGGCCGAGAAGGTTATGCGCGGCATGGACTGTGCCAGAGCGAGAAGCGCGGAGTCTGAGCCGGTGGCGTAGCGCGACGAAAGCACGATGTCGCATATCACGTGACGATAGCCACCCACGGAGTCTATAAGGGAGAGCAGCCGCAGCAGCTTGCCCCTGTCGGTGATGTCGGTGACGCCCAGCGGGAGCCCGAAATCGTCGGCCACGTCCACGAGCGCCTTGTCGTAGGACACGTTTATGGCGAGCACATCGGCAGGCATGGCGCGGTCTTTCCCCGTGGCCCACGTGACAATGGTGTCGAACCATCGCAGCGATTGTTTCTCGCCGCCGGTGGAGTAGGGGATGTTTCCTGCCACGTAGCATGCATAGGTGAGCGCGAGCGCCTGCAGGCACGCGAAGATATGGACCCGGTTTTCATAAACCAGTTTCCTGCATTGCGGCAAAATGTTGATGCGGCGCCAATTCATTGAATGTCAAAACAAAGAAACAATGGCAAAGATAGTGAAAAATCCCGAATTATCACTTCGCGTAACTCTCCGGCGAATTGATCGTAGAGCAAAAAAAACGCGCATAGGCTCAAAGTGAAAAATCTATTTGTTTGAAACCCAGGCAGTAAACCGCATCTCCGCCGCTCTCCATTGTTGAATCACAGCAACTTATAAAATTCTCAGCGCCTCGTAACAATTCAGCTTTATGCTAAGTCGTAAGGAGAAAACTCGCGCAGANGCGCAGAGTATNATATAAAGAGCTGAAATTCGGGGTTAAAGAGCGTCGGAGACGCGACATTCCTTAACCTCAGGTCGAGCGCAGCGAGGCCTGAGGGACCACCCCAAAAGACCTCGGCGCTTCGGAGATGCGCTGTTTTCTCACAAAGATGTGTGTAATGACATCGCGTCTCCTACGCGGCTATTAATCTGAGTTTCAAATTAATAAATACTCTACCCCCCCCCCAGGCGCGAGTTTTCCCACATTCATTGGCTGAATAGTTGCATAAAGAGGTAACAATTCAGCCAATTGAGAAAGAACGCGCCCCAGGCGCGTCGCTTGTCTTCCACCTTTGAGGGGGCGGGGGGCTGCATGATTCGCAGTTAATAGTATATTTCTCCGCGCCTACTATAGAACAAGCAAGGTGCTAAAGCCACATGTGCAGCCCCCGCGTAGCGGGGTGCCAAAGTTAGCCTATGGCAAGTGCCGCGTTTAGTGGCATGCAGCCATAGGTTCATGCCAGCCCCCCAACAAAAAACTCCGCGTAGCGGGGTGTCTTCAGAATAAATGGTTCAACAGATGGCGCTGAGACGCCCCGCTAAACGCGGAGCTCGTGATGATGGGGAGGCGCGACAAACCTACGGCTGCGCTCAGCTAAACGCCGAGCTTGCCGCAGGCTAACTCCGGCGCACCGCAAAACGCGGTG
>WFLX010145350.1_pt2 | contig 23876 bp, 8 predicted proteins | sample 4967041 | NCBI WGS metagenome assembly WFLX01 (sample SAMN12857096, study PRJNA449069) | gut metagenome | isolation source: stool from male and female vole | host: Microtus ochrogaster | place: USA:Florida | collected 2017
ANACTGGTCGATGCCGAAGCTGATGTCCACACCCTTGATATTGTTTGCCGCCCATGAGTTAAGCTGCGACGACAGGAACGAGAAGAGCGGGTTGCCTGAAAGATTAGCCGACGCTTTTGTGCCGGGACCGGTGTACACGTTGTAGAGCAACAGATTCATCGCCTGGTTGGCGCGCTGTTCCGGGCTCATCGTTTCAAGCTCGTTCTGTATCGAAATGTCATCATTTGTTCCCAAGTCAAACGACACGTTCATATTTTCGAGCGTATTGGTCACATTAAGAGTGATCAAGAAGTTCACAAGACGCGAGTCCTGACCCTCCTCCGTGACATTAGCCTTCATTGTTTCACGAGCGTGAATGTTGAGAGTGGGGTTCATCATGTTGCCGGTAAACGCCACATAACTGTTGTCGATAAACTCAAACAGTTTCTGGCTCATGAGCGGCGGAGTGTAGCGCACGAAACCGCTGCCTATGTTATATCTGCCGGTCAATGTCATGTCGCTGAACGGCGACATGGCGAATGTAAGCGANCCNGAGCCCTTGATCTGAGCCTTATCTTTCCCGTTTGCCGAAATATCGACATTGAGGGTGGTGCCTTCCGAAACTATAAGACGGGCGTTGAGCATCATCGCCATTCCTGTGGTGGATATCGTGTCGACTTTATTTATAGCCGCAGTGTCGGAGAACTGCACGAATTTCACCATGTCGTCATTGGACACACCTTGAGTTATCGTGTTTGCCGCCGTGCTCATCACATAGGTGACATCACTACCCTCAAGCAGATTCAGAGTGGCATTGACCCTCATGAAGTCAAGATTTCCTTTCACTGTCGCATCGACATCAATGAACGCTTTGCCATAAACATCGCTTCCCTTGGCACGCTTGGAGTCGATAATCTGCATGTTTTCAGCCTTTGCTTCCAAATCGATTGCCGGCGACGACATGTTGTTGACATCCACGGTGCCGTTGATTAAAAGCGGATTGGCATTCTTGCCCATAATGCTGTAATTGTCAAACTTGACCACATTGCTGTCGACCGGAATCTTCTCGTCGGAGAATGTAATTGCGGTTCCAATCATGTCCACAAACACCGATGCTGAATCAAAATCAATGAATCCGTTGAACACAGGATTAGCCAGAGTTCCAGTAACATCCATNTCGCCGNTAAGCATTCCGCTCAACTTGGCAACCCCNTCNGGTANGAACGGATTNACAATCTGAAGCGGGAAGTGGATCNTGNAGAAGTCANGCATGAAGGGNTTNGCCGCAGCGCTGTCGTTGAGCGCGCCTGTCGCAGTNATGACCTTTACGCTGTCCACAAGCAGGGAGGTGGATGCCTTTATCACACCGGCGGTATTGGTTGAAAGTCCCACATCAAGAAGGAACGATCCCACACGATCCCTGCCATAGGTGAGATCTTCAAGGCTCACCTTACCGCTACCGTCGACCGACCCTGCCGCAGGATTCCAGCCTATGCTTATATCAGCGCCGGCAACGCCATTGATAGGAGGAGCGAACGGAGACAACGACAACCAGTCAGAAAGCCGTATTCCGGAAGCCTTAACTATAATATCTTCCTGATGATCGGTTTCTTCACCGTGACCGTCATGCTCGGTATATATTTTCAGCAAACTGCTTTCATTTTCAAGCGCGAGATCAGCGTCAAGATGCTTACTGATCATATTGAACTTGATAAAGTTGTCGGCATTCAACGACCAGTCGCGATAACCTATAACTGGCTTAAGCGGAACCATGCGCAATGTCAGGACTGAATCGACAGCCGCAACATTAAAGCCCAGTTTATATCCCGTTTCATTCTTTATATTTGACTGAGTGACAAAAATCGACAGATTTTCCTTGGCAAGGAAGCCGGTTACATTGACATGGGCGAACTCGTCAAACACCCCGGGACGGTTATTCATCGCTATGCGGTAGACAAGGAATTTTCCATGCTGAAGGGCGCTTACAGTGACAGTGTCGATATTTGTTTCCCCGAATGCGATCTTGTTGGCGTAGCCGTTAAGCGAAATCAGCGAGTCATTGCGCGCCACGAAGCGGAAACTGCCTATCGACGCTCTGGATGGAGAAAGGAAATCAGCTATCACACTGTTGCTTCCGCTGTTGATGTCAAGGGCAAAACGGGGCAAAGCGTGCTGCAAAGAGTCCACATCGATATGCTTGTTGGCTATGTCACGGTCAAGCAGCATCATAGCGTCGCTGAATTTTGTCGCTATCGAGTCGATTCCTCCGTGAGCCACAAACTCGGCGTTAAGCGATTCATTGACAAGTTTTGCCGACGTGATCGAGTCAGTTGCGTCGAGAGTCAAGGCGACTTGAGGAGTGGCTATCTCCATATCGGGCATCGCCCAGTAAATGTTATTGACGGCGACATTAGCGTCGATGACATTGCGCGACGGCATAAAACGTCCATGTCCTTCGATATCGAATTTGCCCTTCGACATTGTTTCCGACATCTTCAACCCTTGCAAATCAAGGTTTCTGACACTGCCGTTAAATGCCATGTCGATATCGTCGGGCGCAAGGGTTCCCGTGACCTTCACGTCCATGTCGGCATTTCTGTTCAGTGACGACAACATGGCTTCAAGATTGCCCTTGTCAAGAGCTGCTGTCGCTTTTATGGCGGTATACAGCTCACCCTGATATTCAAGCGAAGCGAGATCAATATCAGCATTAATCGCAGTACGGCTGGAGTAAGGATCATATCCCCGTCCTTTCACAATCGCTTTGGCGGTAATCTTTCCGATTCCCATTTCAGGNAGNATCGAGTTCACCGGNAACTCATTGAGCGCCATGTCAAGAGAATACATCTCAGCCTTGCCGTTGAACATCGCGTCAAGCAAAATATTNCCNCGCCCGGTCATTGCCCTGAGGTCGCCGGCGATAACGCCGTTGCGCATTCTGACATTTCCATTCAGCGCCGTGGGGGGAATATTGACCTGCTTAGCCATCTTGACATCAAGCAACGAGGGCTTTATGAAGTTCACGTTATTTATTTTCCCGACGATTTTCACATCACCGTCAAGCCGATCTGGATCCATGGCGTTAGCCACATTTCCACTCGCCATCATGGACACATATCCCGGCAGCGACAATGAGATGTTGTCTATGTCTATATCGCCGATTGTTCCCTTCACATCAGCCTCAAGTTTTATGTCATTGTATCTCGGAATAGATTTGAGCATAGGCTGCATTGAAGGCATTATCATTTCAAGGTCAGGAACGCCGATTGTTGCCAATGCGTCGATGCCCACAGGTAAGCTGGGATTGGATGCCATGTCGCCCATTCCCATTTCTGCCGAGAATTTAATCGATGAGAACAGCGTAGAGATGTCGAAGTTCTCAGCGCGCATCATCGTGGAGTCCATCGAGAAGCGCCCCGAAGCGTCGAGCTTCACACCGCATCGTTCAGTAGCCTTAAACACCCGAAGCGGCACGCTTATCTCCGCTCCCCTGTTATAAAAAGAGTCAACTGCAATCAAAATGTCGGAAGCGGCGATATAATTCATGTCAAGCNNCGGCTGCGGATCGGCTCCTCTCANNGCATAGACTGCTTNACGNCCCGTGANANGAAGGCTGTCGNCGGTTATCANCCACATCTNGTCNGTAGCTGTCGTTGCAGTGTCAACAGGGGTCTCCGGCACCGGATTCTGAGCAAGATATTCAGCCGACGGAGTGAGATAAGCAGCCGCCACGCTGTCAATGGTCAGCGATGTGGCATGAATACGACGCGCGCCCATGTCGACAATTCCGTTTTTAAGCGACGCTGCGGCAATGTCCACCCCGAGCGAATCAATCGTAGGCATCATCGTCATCGCATAACGCAGATTTCTCAGCTCGATATCATCCGCCTTAATGATCATCGCCAACGCGGCAGCAGTGTCGACAGGAGCGGCAGTGGTGTCAGTCCCGTTAAATCTGAGATTTACATCGCCTCCGTCGAGCACCGCCTTCGATANAGTCACATTGNAATTNNANNGATTGTANCTCNAGGNTTCAAGCGTGAATTCATCGACTCTTNCGGTGAGGANCATCAGTGAATCGGGGCCGCCAAGCCTATAATTCACGTCACGCAGGCGCGCGGCGGCTTGAACATCAAGTTTAAACAATGGCAGCAATTTCACATTCACCACAGCGCTACCGGCCGATACCATCGTGTCGCCCGACGCTTCAATAATGGTGAGACCCATAATGGCTACATCAACAGGAAAGCTCAACCGGAAGCTCTCCACCCCTATTTTCATGCCGGAAGATTTGTTGACCTCTTTCAATGCGAAATCAACTACAAATCGCTGAATAGGCGGCACATACAAGAGCACCGGAATAGCCAGGATGAAGATAAGAATGCCTAAGAGCGTTTTTACGCATCTCCGCAATATTGTATTCTTAATTAGATGTCCCACGAATCAAAATAAATAGTCCTTTCACAAAATACAACATAAAGTTACATATTTTGGTTTTAACAAAACCTAAACTTGTCGATANTATTTNTTTTTAACCGCACCAAGTCGTATCTTTGCACTGAAATTTCATTTTTTGCTTAAGAGTTGAGACATTCTCATNCATATATAATATTTCTTGTGCTGTTCTGGNCTTTAGCCACCGTAGCATCTCCACAAATTCAGAGGGATGGCGGTGACTCATGGCAATTAAAGGAGCCTCGGGAACGCACTCTTATCAGCGCTCTGGACTCCGACTCGATAGCGGCATTGTTTCCTCCCGTAGATTCGTTGAATGCCGGGGACTCCGTGTCGCATATCCGTTCAGAGAAGGCAGTTGCCAATAACCGTCCCGACGGCTCCCTGATACGCCGCGAGAAAGTGGATCTTGACAACATCGTAAATTTCAGAGCGTCGGACTCGATGGTGCTCATCGGCAGGAATGNCGCCNTCATGTATGGCAACAGCGAGGTCACCTACGGACNGATGAAGCTGAATGCCGCCANAATCAACNTGGAGATGTCGACCAACAATGTCAACGCATTCGGTATGCCCGACTCCACGGGAACACTGTCGGGAACGCCTATATTCACGGATAAAAGCGGAGAATATTCCTCCGAGACAATGCGTTACAATTTCAAGAGCCAGCGCGGATTCATCACCAACGTGGTCACTGAGCAAGGCGAAGGCTACCTCACCGGCGGAAGAACCAAAAAGATGGAAAATGGAGAATATTTCCTTGCCGACGGAATGTATTCGACATGCTCCAATCATGAGCATCCCCACTTCTATTTCCAACTGACCAAAGCCAAGGTGAAACCTAAGAGCAACATCGTCACCGGTCCTGCCTACATGGTGCTTGCCGGACTGCCGTTGCCGCTCGCAGTGCCCTTCGGTTATTTCCCGTTTTCCGAAAAATACTCATCGGGTATCATCTTTCCCACCTTCGGCGATGACTTCAACCGAGGTTTCTACCTGAGCAACGGAGGCTATTATTTCGCCATAAATGACAACATAGACCTTGCGCTTACGGGAGAAATATACACAAAAGGCTCTTGGGGGCTCACGGGGCGTTCAAGCTATGCCAAACGATACAAATTTTCCGGAAGTTTCAACATCAGCTACCTCACCACCATATTAGGCGAAAAAGGCAGCGCCGACTATTCAAAGATGACCAACTTCCAGGTGTTGTGGAGCCATTCGCAGGATGCCAAAGCGAACCCCAACATGACTCTTTCGGCAAGCGTCAACTTCACGTCGACAGGATATTCGCGCAACGACCTCAACAGCTACTACAGCCCGTCGTTCACGGAAAACACCAAGAGCTCAACCGTCAATATGACCTACCGAATACCAAATTCAAAATGGTCATTCTCCACCACGCTCAACCTCGCGCAGCGCACACAGGACTCCACTCTGTCAGTGTCATTTCCCAACTTGACGGTCACCATGTCGCAGACCTATCCGTTTAAACGCAAGCGCGCCGTGGGAAAAGAAAAATGGTATGAAAAAATAAAGCTCTCCTATTCAGGACAATTCCAGAACTCGCTCACCGCAAAGCAGGACGAATTTTTCCAGAAGAGCCTTATAAAAGACTGGCGTAACGGAATGAGGCACTCGGTTCCGATTTCAGCGACGTTCAATGTGTTCAAATACTTCAACTTGACACCTTCGCTTTCGCTGAACGACCGAATGTACACTTCGAAAGTGCGCCGTCAATGGGACCCCGCCGCCTCAGCCGAGGTGTGCGACACCACCTACAGTCTTTACAATGTGTGGGATTTTAGCGCCGCCATTTCGATGGACACCAAAGTCTACGGCTTCTTCCAGCCGCTGCCGTTCTTAGGCAAGAAGGTGAAAATGATACGTCTTGTCACCACTCCGTCCATTTCATTCTCGGGGTCGCCTGACTTTTCTTCTCCATTCTTCGGCTACTACGGCAACTATTCCTATCAGAATTCCAACGGCGAGCTGATCAACAAGAAATATTCCTTGTTCCCCAATTCCCTTTACGGTGTACCGGGACAGGGAAAATCGGGGACACTGAGCTATTCGCTCTCCAACAATCTTGAAATGAAGGTCAACACTAACGACAGTGTCGGAGAAAAGAAGATATCCCTCATCGAAAACTTTTCGGTGTCGCAAAGCTATAACTTTGCCGCCGACTCGATGAACTGGAGCAATATCAACACCTCGTTGCTGTTGCGTCTTGTCAAGAACTTCAACCTCAACCTGTCGGCTACGTGGGATGTCTACACCTATCAGCTCAATGCTGCCGGCAATCCCGTGCGTGTCAACATACCCCGCTGGAAAGCCGGCAAGGGCATAGGGCGCCTGTCAAGTACCGGAACATCATTCTCCTACACTTTCAACAACAACACGTTCAAGAAGAAAGACAAAAACAACAAGANANCAGNNAAAGACGAGGATNANGATGAAGANGTCGACGANTTNNACGGAAAAGCCGCTGAACNNCGACNACAGCGTGACNCGATGCGCGACAAAGACAANGATAATGTGGAACTCACCGATGGCGGCTACATGAAATGGGAAGTGCCCTGGAGCCTCACCTTCAACTATTCGGTGAACTATTCCTATGGCAAATTCAATAAGCGAAAAATGGAATATGACCCGAAAATCACCCAGAATCTTAGCTTTTCGGGAAATCTCCAGCCCACCAAGAACTGGAACTTCGGCTTCAGCGCCAGCTACAATTTTGATACCAAGAAGATAGCCTACATGAACTGCAACATCTCGCGCGACCTGCACTGCTTCACGATGACTGCGAGCTTCGTTCCCGTGGGACCCTACAAAAGCTATAATTTCCACATAGCGGTGAAGTCATCATTGCTTCAGGATCTCAAGTATGACAAGCGCTCGTCCTACAGCAATGGCGTGACATGGTATTAATCTCACGTCCCCCCATCTGGAATTTCACCTATACACTAAAATTTAGTCAGCAGATAGTCGGAAATTGCTTTTCTGACCGGAGCGGCCTTACCCACAAAACCGTTCACCATTATCACCACCGCATGAGTGGGACGGTTGGTGCTGTCAAGTTTATAACCTGCGTAACACAACACCCCCGACATGCTTCCTGACTTCAATGCGAGATGCCCGGCAAGACGAGTGTTGGCGAGCAGCCCTTTCACAGTCCCCTCTTTTCCGGCAATAGGGAACAGCCCCACGTAACTTTTCCCGCGCTCGCCCGCAGCCATGTCCTCAAGAATACCGCCGAGAAAACGAGGCGTGATGCGGTTGCCCACAGCCAGCCCGCAACCGTCAAGAATGCGTATCGAAGAGAAGTCATGCCGCCGTCCCTCCAAAAGCCGTTTTTGAATCTTGAGCCCCTCGGCATCAGTTATCTTGCCGCCCGATCCAAACGCCAACGCTCTAAGCATCGACTCGGCGAAAAGATTATTGCTCTTCACCATCAGCGAGCGGAGAATGTCGGGAACTGCGGGCGACTTGTAAACAAGCGGAGTCAGCCCGGCATCGCGATCGGAAGTCACGTCAATCTCCGAACAGCCTATTCCTCGCCGCTCCATGGCGGCATAAATATCGTCGAGCAACACTTCCGAGGGGCGCGGCATCGAGTATCGGGACCCGTAAGTGGCTCCCGATATCGCCCCGCTGAGATACAACAGGTCTGAACCTTCGCCGCGCATCGCCGACACCTCTCCGGCAGGCGACTTCGTCAAGTCAAGTTCTACCGACAATGACTCAATGCGCGGTGTCATGCTCACTATTTCGGAAGGCGATACTGTCATGGCGAAACTGTTATCACGGTAATTTATTCCGTAATATCCCGCCCCATATTCCCAGGGAGTGTCCTCAAGCAGCCAGTAGGGCGACACTCCTATCTCCTGGAAATTCCCCTCCGATACGAGCACCGAACCGGCTATGGAATCTATGCCCGCATTCTTGAGCCAATCAGCCACCTCCCCTGCAAAAGATGGACGCGATGAAAAATGACGCGACCCGAGGGTGGGGTCGCCACCGCCTATTATGACCACATTACCATGCAACACGCCCGACTTCACCGAGCCATAGGCGCGGGCTTCCGTTTTAAATCGGAACTCGGGCGACAGCGACAGTATAGCCGATGCCGATGTGACGCACTTGGTCACCGAAGCCGGTATGAAACTCTTTGCCGAATTATAGTCGGCAACGATTTTTTTACTTCCCAATTCNACTATATATATCCCTATGGATGCCGCATCACTGCCTTTAAAACTGATAGGCTGGGCGAAAACCGCGCAACGGCACAGCGCCAGCAAAGCTATTAACGAGAATATTTTTTTCATGATTGCAAAATTAATCATTTCAGAAGCAAGTTGTGCATCTCCCGAAATTTTATTAATTTCGTAAGTGCCAAAAATACTCAATCAAAAAATGAAATTCAACAAGATTATAGCAACCGCCCTTATTGCGGCGGGTTCTCTATTCGCTTCGGCGGACAACCTTATAATTCTCCACACCAACGACACTCATAGCCAGCTCGACCCTAACGATCGCAACGAAGGGGGCATTCTACGTCGCAAGGCGCTAATCGACAGCGTCAGAGCGGAGCAGCCCAACGTCATTCTTATCGACTGCGGTGACATGGTACAGGGCACCCTCTATTTCTCCATCTACAAGGGGGAAGCGGAACGCGAGATGATGAACAATCTCGGATATGACATCCAGATTCTCGGCAACCACGAGTTTGACAACGGCATTGAATCAATCGCCCGGGAGTGGAGCAAGCTGAACGCCGAAAAACTAACCAGCAACTATGATCTGCGCGGCACAGCGCTCGATTCAATCTTCAAGCCCTACACCGTCAAGGAATACGGAGGCAAGCGCATAGGNTTCATCGCTATAAACCTCGATCCGAAAGGCATGATAGCCGACAGCAACACCGGGGGGATAAAATATCTCGACGGAATCAAAGCNGCCAATTCGCTCGCATGGTTCCTCAAAAACATCGAGCGCGTCGATGCGGTNATTGCGTTGACCCATGTAGGCTACGACACNCACAATCCNCCNACTCCGAGCGACGTCGACATCGCNCGNTCNTCGGANGATATCGATATCATAATAGGCGGGCACTCCCACACTGTCGTCAACCCTGCCGCCGGCGACACACCCCCCTACCGCATCCCTAACGCCAACGGTGACTCCGTCCTCGTAGTTCAAACCGGAGGAAAAGGAGCATATCTTGGTGAAATCANGCTCAACCTCGACTCGATGACTCCNGCTTACAGGCTCATTCCTGTCGACAGCCGTCTTGACAACCGCATCGACCCGGAAGCTGCCGCTATTCTTGCGAAATACCGCAAAGGTGTAGATGCGTTGAAAATGGAAAAAATAGGCAAAATGGCTCAGGAATTGCCCCACAACAGCCATCTCACCGTAAATTGGGTCGCCGATGTTATGCTCGAAAAAGGGCGTGAGCTCACCGACCGCAAAGTCGACCTCTCACTCGTCAACAAGGGCGGAATACGCCGCGGACTTCCTGCCGGACACATCACCAAAGAGCATATCATGACCATGCTCCCATTTGACAACAAACTGGTTGTGATGGAAATAAAAGGCTCCGACCTTAAAGCGGCACTCGACGTGTTTGCCGCCAAAAACGGCGATGGCATCAGCGCAGGTTTCGACCCCGACAAAATCGAGCCTGACAAAATTTACACTCTTGTCACTATCGACTATCTCGCCACCGGCGGCGACTATCTCGTCACCCTCACCAACGGCAACGTCATCGCCCGGAGCGCGTTGCGTCTTGATGAAACAATGATTGACTATATTTTAAGCAAAAAGGGAAAAAATATTAAATATAGCGACAACCGCCGCAGGCTGTAAAACCGCCGCTCCTCCACGATTGTTTTCCTCTGACAAACCTTTACCGCAATGAAACGCTTGTTACTTTCACTCGCATTGGCGCTGGCAGCTATTGGCGCCGACGCAATATCTCCGTTCATTCTGTCATCGACCGACGACGCAAACCGTGAGAAGTGGGTCGATTCCGTATATAACTCCATGGACCTCAACCATCGCGTCGGACAGATTTTTGTGCCCAAGCTCAATCCCGAAACGGTTGCCGCAACCAAACAGTCTATAGCCAGGCTTGTAAATAGTTATGGGATAGGTGGCATCCTTTTCAGCCGCGGCAGCATCGAGCAGTATGCTACATTGACCGACTATGCCCAGTCGCTGTCGGCAGTCCCCGTGCTCATGACTCTCGACGGGGAGTGGGGACTCGCCATGAGAGTGAAAGGAACNCCGAAGTTCCCCTACAANATGACTCTCGGAGCNATCGAGGACCCCGAATTNCTTAAGNAATATGGCAAAGAAGTGGCGCGCGAATGNNGNTTGCTCGGNATCCATGTGGATTTCGCTCCGGTGCTCGACGTCAATTCNAATCCNCGCAATCCGGTTATCGGCTTCCGTTCATTCGGCGAAATTCCAAAGCGNGTCGGAGCCCTCGGCACAGCCTTCGCCCTTGGCATGGAGCATAACGGAGTGCTTACCACCGGCAAGCATTTCCCCGGGCATGGCGACACCAACGTGGACTCCCACAAGGCGCTCCCCACTATCACCCACTCCCTTGAACAGCTCGACAGCGTCGACCTCCTGCCCTTCAAAATGTATATCGATCACGGGCTGTCGGGCATAATGGTAGGACACCTCAACGTGCCGGCACTCGACAACAGCGCCACCCCCTCATCCCTCTCTGAAGCGATAGTCACGCGCCTGTTGAAAGAGCGGCTCGGATTTGAAGGAATCGTGTGGAGCGACGGACTTGCAATGAAGGGCGCCAACGTGCCCGGAAGCAACAACTGCGTCGCCGCACTTAAAGCCGGAATGGACTTGTTGCTCGAACCGCTCTCGCCCCTAACCGACATCAAGGCGGTCATCGCAGCTGTAAACTCGGGCGAGATTCCAATGAGCGTCATCGAAGAGCGTTGCAAGAAAATGCTCCGCTACAAATATGCCCTCGGACTCACATCACGCCCGGCTCCGGTAAACTCTCCATCACTCAGCCGCAGAATCAATGCCCCTGAAGCCGACGCAATGATCCGAAAGCTCACCTCGGCATCAGTTATTTGTCTCGCCAACAGCCAAAATCTTCTTCCCATTGCCGACCTCGACAACAAGTCAATCGCAGTGGTTAATATAGGAGAGGGGGCGACTAACACTTTCTCCAAATATTGCGGCAAATACACCCATGTCGAAACCTATTCCGCTGCCGGAGCGCTGACCGCCGCACAGATAGCATCAATAAAACGCCACGAAATCGTCATCGCAGCTGTCTATAACGANAACGCCGCNTCGGTCAACGACCTTAAACANCTCGCATCATGNNCCAATCTCGTGACCGCCTTTTTCATGAANCCCTATAAGGTGGCGAAATTNGCCCCCGTGAAATCGTCGGCAATAATGCTCNTAGGAGAAAACACACCTTACGCCCAGGAATATTGCGCGCAGGGCATCTTCGGCGGACAGCGCGTTAACGGCATTCTGCCAGTTGACATCGCCGGAGTTGCCGAAGCGGGACGTTGCATCGGCATTCTGAAAACACGTCTTGGCTACACGTCGCCCGAGGCGGAAGGAATCGGTCCATCAATGGCTATAACCGTAGATTCGCTCGTGAAAACGGGACTTGCCACAGGCGCGTTCCCCGGTTGCCAGGTGCTCATCGCCAAGGGGGGTAACATCATCTTCGACCGCAACTACGGCTACACCGACAACACCAAAACCCGACATGTGACCGACTCGACCATCTACGACCTCGCCTCAGTCAGCAAAGCCGCCGGAACTCTCCCGGGGCTCATGCTTGCCTACGACGAGGGACTCTTCAACCTCGACGACCCTGCATGGAAGTACATCCCCGAACTCAAAGGGGGCGACAAGGAGGACATCACCATTCGCGAACTACTTTTACATGAGTCGGGAATGCCGGCAGGTCTGAATCTTCACAGGCTGCTCATCGACACCGCCTCATTCAAAGGAGNACTCACCACCCGCCGCCCGCGTGGAGAAAACACCATCCGCATAGCCCGAAATCTCTACGGCAACCGCAATGCGCGCCTCCGTAAGGATATAACTTCGACATCCCGCACAGCCCATTTCCCGCTGCCAATAGCCGAGGGGATATATGCCGGACAAGCCACTACCGACACCATCATGGAGCGTATCCACAACGCCAAGCGCCGCAGCAACAAAAACTATTACTATTCCGACCTGAATTTCGCCCTGCTCATGGAACTGGAACAGAACGTCACGGGGCGCGCCCATGACGAATACGTCGAGTCAGAGATTTTCAAAAAACTCGGCGCCAGCACAACCCACTACACCCCCTCGCTGAAGGGGAAAGCAAACCGCACGGCACCCACCGAGAAAGATCCCTTCCTGCGCCGACAGACCGTAAAGGGCTACGTTCACGATGAGCTCGCCGCATTTTCAGGCGGCGTGCAAGGAAACGCAGGACTGTTTTCAAACGCCAACGACCTTGCCAAACTGTGCCAAATGTGGCTCAACAACGGCTCCTACGGCGGCAAGGATATCCTTTCGCCCGAAACCGTGAAGCTGTTCACTACTACCAAAAGTCCCAATTCACGCCGCGGACTCGGGTTTGACGGTCCCGACGTTGCCGACATCACAAAAACTCCCACCGCTCCCGAAGCGTCAGCGATGACCTACGGGCATATCGGTTTCACCGGAACATGTTTCTGGGTTGATCCAGCCCACGACCTCATCTACATTTTCCTTAGCAACCGAGTGAACCCCACTCGTGAAAATGCAGCATTCTCCAAGCTCAACATCCGTCCGGAAATCATGTCGGCAATCTACAAAGCGATGAAATAATCTACCCTCAAACAAATTGCAGGAACAAAAAACGCGCGGACTGATGTCCGCGCGTCGTGCATATTAGCGCCGCCCCGAGGGACAGCTTATCGGTTTAGATTAGTTCATCGTGTTGGGAAGAGTCGCAGTCCAACCTTCATTCTGTGTCACACCAAATCCTGCGTTGATCTCATCTTCGGGAATCGGGAACACAAGATTGGAGATCTTGTAGTTGTTCACCACATACTGGATTGAAGGAGCATTCTCAGCTACCACATTAGCCATCACATCCCAGCGGCGGAGGTCATATAGACGAAGTCCTTCCTGGAAGAGCTCGCGAGCGCGCTCGTCGCGGATNAANCTCATCAANCCATCNGCTGTAGCNGGAAGATCGCTGTCGGAAGTGATGTCAAGATTACGCTTGGCAACCACGAGCAGCGCAGCCTTAGCCTTNTTCAAGTCGGGNGTGGGGAGNTNCAGATAAGCCTCAGCCTGGTTNAGGAACATNTCGGGAGCGTTGATAAGATANTCNGTANCGNANGACGGNTTGNCATANGCNAACGCAGCNAGCTTGCCACCNCCGTAAATAGGCACTNNAGGNGTNGANNNNGNNTTCCANGTNTGAATAGNNNNGCGGANATCNTTAGGNCCNTANAGCGACTGNAGNTAGGGGCTCGGNCTNNAGTTATAANNNCTCCAAATANNACCNCTTGAATTAGCNCTCCAGNTNTCGGNGACGGCGTAATGGCGAGAGTGAACATCGATTCATCATTGCTTGTGCCACCGTTATAAAGAGCCTTGTATTTTGCAGCATCATAAGTGAGCGTAGTGATTCCTGATACTGCGATAGCTTCTTCAGCTGCGTCGATAGCCCCTTGATAATCCTCCATGTAGAGAGACACACGGGAAAGAAGACCCTGTGCCGCAGCAAGATTGAAGTAGAGGACATCGCCGCGGTCACCGCCGACTGCCGTGAAGTGAGATATAGAATTCTTCAGATCAGACACAATCTGAGCATAGGTCTGAGCCACAGTAGAGCGTGACACCTGAGAGCTTGCAGGTATAGGCTCATCTACAATCACAATACCGGGCTTATCGCCAAAATCCTGTCCGTTCACCTTATACTGGTGAGCATAAACATTCACCAGAATGAAGTGAGCGTAAGCGCGGAGAGCATAAGCCTCGCCCAGATAAACGTCGAGATATTCTTTGTCATCTTCAGTAGCATCAGCATAAAGCTCGTTTCCCGCCTTGATTATACGGGCGCTATTATCAGCGACCTTATAACCGTAGTTCCATATATAATATAAATAAGTGTCGGTCGATCTGGGCTGGAACTGATAGATGTTGTTGAAGTGTCCTGTTTCACCGTTCCAGTAAGTGATGTCGGAAGCGATATCACCGATATTGACAGCATAGTTGCCGGCAAAATAATATTGGTACAATCTGTAATATACACCGTTCAGAGCATAACCGATATTATCGACATTCACAAGACCACTTTCCGAATCGATAGAATCGTACATCTTGGTGTCAAGAAAATCGTTGCCACAGCTCACCATGCTTCCACCAAGGAGAAGAGCGCCGATAGCCTTGATATATAATTTTTTCATACTTTTGTTAAGTGTTTTTAATTATTAAAATGTCAACTGAACGCCACCGGTGAAGGTGAACACTGCGGGATACTGCCATGCGATCACACCCGATGCGTATGTGTCGGGGTTGTAGCCTACGAAGTCGCTTCTTGTCCAAGTGTGGATATTGTCAAATGTGGTATAGAGACGAAGCTTCTGGATAAGAGCCTTCTTGGTCCACTTCGCAGGGAAAGTGTAACCGAAAGTGATGTTGCTGAGGCGCAGATAGTCACCGTGCATCAACCAGCGACTTGAATAGTTACCGTCAGAATCTCCGTAGGGGTCACCATAGATGAACTGAGGATACTTGGCGTCGGGATTCTCGGGGGTCCATGAGTTATGCACAACTGTTTTGAGAGGAGTGCGGATTACACTCATACACCAGCCGGTGAAGTTGTGACCGGTGTCATACACCTTGTTTCCGATGCGATAGTTAAACTGCATGCTGAAGTCAAATCCATAGGCAGTAGCGTTGATACCGAATGCTCCGAACACTTTAGGCTCGGCACTGCCCACATAGCGCTTGGCTGCAGAATAGTAGTCGTCGGTCAATTCGTCGCCCGACTCGTTAAGATAGTAAAGAGCGCGACCTGTTTCACGGTCCACACCTGCGTACTTAGGCATATAGAACTGACGGAAAGGACGACCCTCCTCGATAATTGAGTAAGTTCCCTCTTCAGCGCCTTCGGCAAGCTTGATAACCTTATTCTTGTTCCAGGTAAGGTTGGCGAACAGACCGACATTGATGTCACGGTTGGTAAAGACGGTTCCGTTTACACCGAATTCGATACCGGTGTTACGAATCTTTCCGATATTCTTATAGTAGGAAGAGAAACCGGTAGTCATTGACAAGGGTACGGTGTAGAGCGCGTCGGCGGTGTCTTCATTATAGAAGTCAAATGTCATGTGGACGCGGTTGATGAGTGAAAGGTCGAAACCTACGTCAAACTTTCTGGAAGTTTCCCAAGAGAGGTCGGGATTCTCGATATTGGCGGGAACCATACCGGGAGTCTGGTTATAGTTATAACCGGCGGCATAGTAACCGCGCGCTGCATAAAGGTCGGGCAATGACTGGTTACCTACAGTACCGTAAGAAGCGCGGATGTCGGCATTTGTCACGATATCGTTACCTTTAAGGAAATTCTCCTCCGAGAGACGCCACTTTGCTCCTACCGACCAGAAGTTACCCCAACGCTTTTTGCTACCGAAAATAGAGCTACCGTCACGACGGAATGAAGCCGAGAGGTAATACTTGTTGTCATAGTTGTAGTGAGCGTCGGCAAAGTAAGAAGCAAGGCGAGATTCGCTCTTATAGTAAGCGCTGCCATTTTCTGCGGCAGATGTGCTCATGTCTCTCATGCCCAGACCGCCGAAGGGGAAATCAGTGCGCGAATAATAATCCTGATGATAGTCGTAACGCTGCATTTCCTGTCCGAGAAGGAGGTTGATGGAGTGCTTTTCATTGAAAGTGTAGTCCCATCCGAAAGTATTGGTCCAGGTGATAGTGCTGGTGCGTGAAATGGTCTGCTGTCCGAGACCGTTGTAAGCAACAGCCTGAGGATTGTAGACACTGCTCCAGTAGTCATAGATGGTCTGGTTCATTACGTTTACACCGAAGTTGGTCTTAGCCCAGATGCCGAGCGGAAGATCCACACGCAGATAGGGGTTGGCATTCAAAGTCTCATTGGTAATCTCATAAAGGTCACCGAGTTTCGGATCTTTCACGGCAAGCGGATTCCAACGCACACCCGCGCTCCAGTAATCGGTGTGGTCAGCGTTGTAGAAGGGATAGAACGGGAGCATGAAAGTGGTCGCGCCAACTGTGGGGTTGGAGCTTGAACCGCCGGTCGACTGAGAGAAAGTGTGATTCTTCGAATAGCTGTAAGAAGCGTTCACACCTGCGGTGAAATACTTATACTTTGTGTCGAGACCCACACGTCCTGAATAACGCTTGTTGTCGGAACCGATCACGATACCCTCAGTGTCGATGTAACCGAGGCTCGCATAGTAATTGGTGTTGCCCGATGTTCCGGCGAAGCTCAGGTTGTAGTCCTGATAGTAACCGGTGCGGGTAACGGCATCCATCCAGTCATAGGAAGTTTCGCCGTCCCATCCGTAGTTGTTCTTGTACATGTCGACAAGAGCGCCATGCCAGTAATCATAAGTGTTTCCNCTNCNTGCCTGATAACCGCGGGCATAAAGGTCAAGNGTCTCCTNAGCGTTNGCATACTTCATGTTGTTGTTGGCNANGTGGGTAAGACCCTGCTTGATGTCAAGATTGATCTGGAACTTACCTTCAGCGCCCTTCTTGGTAGTGATGACGATCACACCGTTTGCAGCGCGAGAACCGTAGATGGCGGTTGCNGCNGCATCNTTAAGGACTGTTACGCTCTCGATGTCNTTGGGNTTNTANGCNGACATCGGGTCAAAGAAGTTGTTGGTTGAGGTCGACATGGCGACATAGTCGGAATTTACCGGCATACCGTCAACCACATACAGAGGACCCGTATTTGAATCCAGCGAACTGCGTCCGCGCACATAAACCGAACCCCACACACCGGGCATAGATGTAGAGTTGTTGTACTGGAAACCGGGAACCTGACCTTCGAGCGACTTAACGAAGTTCACATCGGGCTTGCGGTCAATGATGTCGCCGTCAACGATTGAAGCAGCTCCGGTAAACGCCGCGCGGCGGGTAGTGCCGTAACCGGTCACGATAACCTCGTCAAGAGCCTGAGCGTCATTTTCGAGAATGACACGGACAACGGGAGCGATAGCCACCTCCTGGGTATGCATACCCACATAAGAAACAACGAGAGTTTTGGAACCGGCAGGAGCTTTAAGACGGAATTTTCCGTCGATGTCGGTCATGGTGCCGACATTGGTTCCACGAACCATCACNGTAGCNCCGACAACCGGTTCGTTTTCCTCAGCTGATAACACAATACCCGACACATCGGTAGCTGCTTGAGCCAATGCGCCGAGCGTGACAGTTATTACTGTCAATAGTAACACACACAACTTTTTCATACTTTTAAATGTGAAATTAATAAGTAAGTATAGTAGCAAAATGTCAGATTTCAGCATGATAAAGCATCATTCTCAAATCCGAATGAGCGCAAAGTAANAGATTATTTTTTAATTATCATTAACATCACGCCACATATTTTCAAAATTTTAACACATTTAACATTAAAACTTGATAAAATAATAAAAATTTAACATCTGCCGAAAAGGTCTGTCCCACAATCCCAAAGCCTGCAAGCCACCACTGCAAAAGGTCTGTAAGACAGCCATACACACCTTTTTCGAGTCAGTACATATTTCCGATTTGCAAGCCTGAAAGGCTTACCCATATGAATAACCCGGCACTACGAGCGAAGCGAGGTGTGCCGGGCTCACCGCAACCAGATGCCGCACTCTGCAAAGAGTGCCCCCTAACCGGTAAACGACCAAAATGTACCGCATTCCCCGTATCAGAAATGTAGCCATCCGCCCCCACTCAAAACAAAAAACAGCTTGAAGAGNTATTTTCGCATTCGCTCTACNCCGGGCTGTCCTGTGACGGTCTTACAGACCTTTCGCAAAAGGAAAATGGAAATTTGTGAGCAAAATGAGGATTTTTATTCCATTTTGTTGCACAATTGAGAATTTAAACGTAACTTTGCAGCCAAAACTACGATAAATTTACTAATCTCGAAAGAAAGTTACAAATGAAAGCAACCGAAGTTCTCGACGACTTGAAACGTCGTTTCCCCAACGAGCCGGAGTATTTGCAGGCAGTAGAGGAGGTAATCACCACAATTGAAGATGAGTATAACAAGCATCCCGAATTTGAGCGCTACAACCTCATTGAACGCCTCTGCATACCTGATCGCATTTTCTCATTCCGTGTTTCATGGGTTGACGACAAGGGCAAAGTTCAGAACAACATGGGCTACCGCATCCAGCACAACAACGCTATCGGTCCGTATAAAGGAGGTATCCGCTTCCACTCATCAGTAAACCAGTCAATTCTTAAGTTCCTCGCTTTCGAACAGACTTTCAAAAACTCACTCACCACCCTCGCAATGGGCGGCGGTAAGGGAGGATCAGACTTCTCTCCCCGCGGCAAAAGCGACATGGAAGTGATGCGTTTCTGCCAGGCGTTCATTCAGGAATTGTGGCGCCACATCGGTCCCGACACNGACGTTCCCGCAGGNGACATCGGCGTAGGCGGTCGTGAAGTTGGTTACATGTATGGTATGTATAAGAAGATGGCTCGCGAGTTCACCGGAACATTCACCGGAAAGGGTATTGAATTCGGAGGTTCACTCATCCGTCCCGAAGCTACAGGTTACGGAAACGTGTACTTCCTGCTCAATATGCTCAAAACCCGCGGCATCGACATCAAGGATAAAGTAGTGGCAATCTCAGGTTCAGGAAACGTGGCTCAGTACACCGCCCAGAAGCTTCTCGAACTCGGAGCCAAGGTCATCACCATGAGCGACTCTGACGGCTGTATCTACGTTCCCGACGGTATCACCAAGGAACAGCTCGACTACATCTTCAAGCTGAAAAACGAATACCGCGGACGCATCCGTGAATTCGCTGAAGAATATGGCTGCGAATATGTTGAAGGCGGACGCCCCTGGAAGTACAAATGCGACATCGCAATGCCCTCGGCAACTCAGAATGAGCTTGACGGCGACGACGCCCGCACTCTTCTCGCCAACGGCGTGATCGCAGTGAGCGAAGGAGCCAACATGCCCTCAACTCCCGAGGCTATCAAGGANTTCCTCAACGCCAAGATTCTTTACGCTCCCGGAAAGGCTGCAAACGCCGGCGGTGTGTCAGTGTCAGGACTTGAAATGGCTCANAACTCNCAGAAACTCTCATGGACTTCTGAAGAGGTCGACGAGAAACTCAAACAGATCATGGCTAACATCCACGAGCAGTGTGTGAAATATGGCAAAGAAGGCGACTTCGTAAACTACGTGAAGGGAGCCAATGTTGCCGGATTCATGAAAGTTGCGCGTGCAATGATGGCACAAGGTATACTCTAATCCAAATCCTTACATAAAGCGAAATAGCCCGGGGCGTGATGCCTCGGGCTATTTCTATTTCACATATTATCCTGCTTTTCCCATCAGTCGTCGAGCTGCTTGGGGTCGATGACCACGTGCTTCACGCGCTGACGGCGCCAGGTGTAGACGAAATGCAGCTTGCCATCAGCCGTCTGTATAATTGCCGGATAAGAGTATTGGCTGATCGGCGAGTCCTCAAGAGTGGCGACGCGCTTCCATGTCTTGCCGTCGTCAGATATCGCAAGGCAAAGCGGCGTGCGCGGTCCTTTGGGAGTGCCCGGCACGGTTGCGAAATGATTATAGATAAGAGCCTGCCTGCCGTCGGCGAGCGTCACTGCGTCGGTTCCTGAATTATTGTTGGGAAGGTCGGTGAGAGTGACTGTGCCCCAAGTGTCGCCGTTGTCATAGCTCGACACCGTGGCGATGCGCGCGTTGCACGTGCGACACAAAACTTCGAGGTGACCGTCGCGGTGGCGGATCACGCTCGGCTGTATGGCGCGTATCGCCCCGGCTTTCCTCCCTTCAGCCGCCGCCATCGGCAACGAGTCGCTGTAAAGCGCCTCCTTCATGGGTCGGCGATACTTGGTCTCCACGCTCATCATCACCGAGTCGGGCTTCACAATGCGCCAGGTGGCTCCACGGTCGTCCGAAATCTCAAACCTCACTCTCCATCCTCCCGAACCTTCGCGGCTCGACGGGCAAATGAGGCGGCTGCCGTCATAATAAGGCTTATTCTTGATAGGACCGAGGAACCCTTCGGGAAGCGGCTCGCGGGCGCTCCATGTCAGTCCGCCGTCCGATGACCTCACCAGCCATCCCGTCCAGTCAGCCACGTTGGAGCCTATCTTATAGAAAAGCAGAAGTTCGTCGGAATCAGGGTAACGGAAAAGCACGGGATTCCAACACGCTTTGCGGCGAGCGTTGGCAAGATCGCCGCTGAAAGTAGGCGCTACCGGTCCTTCCGACGCCACAGTTGTTGTCGAGTCGATGCCCGACAAGCCGGCTATGCCACACCGCGGATCGTTGAGATCGAAAACGCCGTCGGCTGCAAGAACGGGCGCTGTCCACCGGTCGCTCCCTTTGGGCTTGCGGCTCACGTAGATGCACACATCGGGATGCCGCTCGTAGGTGCCGCCGAAATATGACGCAACGAGGTCGCCGTTGGCAAGCTCAACTATTGTCGACGCATGGCACTGAGGAAAATCAGCCTCATCATAGAGAAACTCGTCGACCACGATCCCTTTGCGCTGCTCCCCTGCCGAGGGGTCACGCTCGACCGAGAAATGATAATCGCCCGACCCGACTTCCCACACGGTACAGTCGCCCTCATGACGCAGCAACTTGCCGCCGTCGGCTTTCACCTTTCCGGCAGGAAGCCACACCTCGGCAACAGTGTTGCACGGCACCGATATCTTCCAATCAAGTTTCATCGGGGTCTTGGTCCAGTCGCCCGAAAGCGTGCCGTAAGGAGTGTTGTAGGTCGCCGCAACGTGGTTCAGCTCCTGAACCGAGAAATCGGGGCGCAGCATGATTCTTTTATAACCCGGCTCCAGAGGATTAAATCCGGCAAGATCGCGATAATACCACGCAAGCAGGTCGCCCAGCATCATCACGTGATTGCAGCTGTTCATCTTGCGTGAAGCGGTGTCGCCGTTCCACAATTCCCATATCGTCGTAGCTCCCTTTTCCATCATGTAGCCATAGCTCGGATAGGATGTTGTCGACGCAAGCAGAAACGCCACGTCGCCGCGTCCCATTCGGGAAAGTTCCCTCATCAACCAGTTCACACCGATGACCCCACAGCTCACATGNCCGCCATTGACGGTNAGAATCGTGTTGAGCAGATTTTTCTCGACNTCCTCGCGGCATGAATCGGGCACCATGTCAAAGGCAAGCGGCAGGATATTGGCGGTCATCGTATTGTTACCATAAAAAACACTGTCGGGATAAAGGGTGTGAGGTTCGGAGGCAAACGAAGTGCCGCGCTTTTCAACAAGGAAACGCTTGTTGAAAGCATCCTTCACCCGCTCGGCGTCGGCGACCCATTCGTCGGCTTCGCTGTCAAGCGAGAGCAAGCGTGCAAATTCAGCCATCAGTTGCGACATCTTGTAATAGTAAGCCGACGCAATCAGAGTCTGGTCGGTTTTTCTTGCGGGATCGGCTGAATGGATCAGCTCGGGCGATTCGGGCGGAACGCACCAGTCGCCATACTTGTCGGCGCGGATAAGCCCATCTTTAGTCGTATAATTGTTGCGGATGTGATGCATCCACTTTTTCATTGCCGGATAATTTTTCACGATAGGCTCGATGTCGCCCGTCTGGCGATAGAGCATGTCACACACAACCGGGAAGGTCGACGACCACGTCATGTCGGAGGTGTAGTAATTATAGAACGCCGGGCAAATGTCGGGGATGCAGCCATCCTCGCGCTGAGCCTCCCGAATGTCATCGGTCCACTTCGCATAGAATCGCCCGTTGTCGAAAAGGAAATTCTCTCCCCACGCCCCCATGTTGTGATCGCCGGTCCAGGGCTGGCGCTCGTCGCGCTGCGGACAGTCAACAGGCACGCTTTTATAATTAGATGCAATTCCGCGCCGCGCATTGGCAAGCACTCCGTCAAGCACTTTGTCGGAACTTTCAAAGGCGCCAGCATTGTCCATCTCGTCATAGATGACCTCGGCAATTATCCCGTCGGCGGTCAGGTCAGTCACACCCGAAACCTCGGCGTGACGGAACCCGTGGTAGGAGAAACGAGGGCTCCACCATGAGCCGGCATCTTTGCCCGATGCGATGTAAGTGTCAGCGCTTTGAGCATGACGCAGATTCTCCACGTCAAGGTGAAGGCTGTCGGGGGTAAGCAATTCGGCATAACGGACTCTGACGGTGTCGCCCGACGCAAGAGAGGGTACGCGGAACTTCACCCACCCGGCGCAATTCTCGCCGAAATCCACCAGATAAGAGCCTGAAGGCATGCGGCGTATCGACTTCGGAGCGATGCGTCTCATCACCTTCATGTTGGGAGCCGTGTTGGCGCGAAGCGTGCCGTAGGGAATCTCCGCACGGTCGGCATTGCGCCACGACGAGTCGTCATATCCCGGCTTGGTCCAGTCGCCCAGCGACTTGCGGGCGTCACACCACTCGCCGTCATATTCATTATTGCTGCGAATCGGTCCGTCGGCGGTCAACTTCCACTTCTCGTCGGAATTGACGCGCTGCACCGTTCCGTCGGCATACTCGATGACGAGGTTAAGCCTCAGCTTGGGATATCCGAAATTGGTGATTTTATATTTCTTATAATTCTGGTGCATGGTGTAATACCTGCCGTTTCCCAAAGTGACTCCTATGGCATTAGCACCGCCACGGATATTGTCGGTCACGTCGTGGGTATTGTAGATGACAGTGCGGCGATAGTCGCTCACGGCAGGGGCAAGCACCTGATCGCCTATCGTGTCGCCGTTGATGAAAAGGTCATACATGCCGAGCCCGCTGATGTGGAGAGTCGCGCGACGCACAGGCTTGTCGGCAGCATCAAATTCGGTGCGAAGATAGCGCGAGCTCAACCGGCTGTGGCTATCCTCCACGTCCCAGGGAAATGGCGCGTCGTATCCAATCCAACGACCGCCCCAATGCGTTTCGCCGCAAAGCCCCTGCCCCCATTCGGCAGGCTCGCTCCAGCGGGAGTCGCCCTTGTTGGTCGACACTTTCACTTTCCAATAGCATCGCTCGCCGGGACGCAGCGCCCTGCCTCCGTAGGGCACCCACACCGATTCGCTCGTCGACATTTCGCCCGAGTCCCACACATCGCCCTTTCCGGCAGCAAGATTCTCAGGTGACGAAGCGACAAGTATGTGGCATGATTTCTGCATCACCCCGCGGTCATCGCTCG
>WFLX010006374.1_pt1 | contig 23865 bp, 20 predicted proteins | sample 4967041 | NCBI WGS metagenome assembly WFLX01 (sample SAMN12857096, study PRJNA449069) | gut metagenome | isolation source: stool from male and female vole | host: Microtus ochrogaster | place: USA:Florida | collected 2017
TCCCTCTCCCTCTCAAACTCAAACACATATCCCTTAATGAATACCGGGACAAAATCTGTCAAACCCAATTCTTCCCGAGCCTCTCGCCTAAGAGCATCTCCTACGCACTCTCCAAAATCGACATGTCCTCCCACAGCGGTATCCCATTTATCCGGCTGAATATCTTTCCATTTAGGTCGATGTTGAAGAAATATCCTTCCCTCCTTATCAAACACATGAAGATGCACCACAGGGTGAAGCAACTTGCTTCCCCCGTGGCACTCTCCTCTCGTAGCCTTCCCAACGACATTCCCCGCCTCATCCACCACCGGGAATATCTCCTCACTATTATCCATCATCCTTTTTCACTATTCACTATTCACTATTCACTATTCACTTAAGAGTTTCCGCAGCAAACTGTCCCATCACTTCATACCCGGCAGGATTCAAATGAAGCCAGTCATCCGAATACTTCTCCTGCAACTGTGAAGGATTCTGAGGATCTCTGACAGCAGCATCAAAATCTATCACACCGTCAACATCTTTATTAGCACGAATCCAATCGTTGAGAGTCAAGCGAGCTGCCTCACTAAAATGATCCTCATAGAAGCTGTTCTTGTAAGGAGTTATCGTAGCAAGATATACTTTCTTTCCGGCATCCTTACTTTTCTTGATAAAACTGCTATAAGCCTCTATGATATTATTTACTATCTCCTGATGATTAGGTCGCTTACCACCTATATCATTCACTCCCTCAAAAATCACAACAGATGTCACACCAGCCTGATTAAGAACATCCCGATCAAAGCGTACAACGGCAGGCTCACTGAGCCCCCCTTTCACCACGGCATTCCCACCGATACCAAGATTCAATACCCCCACTTTCCCATCAAGTGCCTTAGCAAGAAAATCTGGCCAACGGTTCTGCAGATTAGTGGTGCTACCGCGTCCATCAGTAATGGAATTGCCAATGATAGCAATGCACTCCGTCTCCTGAGGAGCCATCACATCAATACATGAAATATTATACCAATGCTCTAACTTCTCAGCACCCACAAACTTAGTCTTAGGCTTAGCCTCCCCCTTAATGATATAGGAAGTAGTGCGCGACCCACGATGCGACGAAGCATTCACCGGAATATTCTCCCCATAATTAACTGTAATCGCCAATTTCTGCAATGGCTGAAGATCATAATTAATATCATCGCAATATATAGCCTCTCCTGCAGGGATAGTCACAGACTTCTTGCCATTGAAAGTAAGATACTTAGCCGACTTCACATCAATATCACAAGAATCCAAAGCATTTGCAATGAAGACCGACTTAATCTCCACAGGCTCCTTACTATGGATATTGCTAAACTGCATCCGCATAGTCTCTCCTGGAATAGAAACCTGCACGATCTCCCGCAGAGACCGTCCCGAAAGACTCTCCTTAGGCATATCCCCCGGCCCTGTCCACTCTACAGCCGTAGCCCATGTCCCCGTCCAATCCTTACCATCACCGGCAGCAATTGCCTCCGACCTACCCATAATCACGCATCCCACCACGCCCAAACACATAAGAAATCTCTTCATAACATTTTCCATCTTAGATTTAAGTACTATAAAGACGCAAAATTAACAAAAATCCCCCACACCACCAAATTATAGCCCCTCCTCCCCAGATTCCGACCCTAATTTGAATTAATTTTTCCATTATTCAAAAANAATTNCNNNCTTTGNCNCTTTANTTTATCATTACGGCAGCCACCCTCCCCTCATCTGCTTTAGCATAATCAACTGCAATAAATATTGAAATGATGGCAAAATACGACTTTTTTATCAGTTATTCTTCTAAAGATAAAGACGTTGCAAAAAAAATTGTAGGAGCAATCGAGTCTACCCAACATTCTTGTTGGATAGCTCCTCGTAACATACCTGCAGGCACTCCTTATGCACGGGCCATCATGCAAGGCATTCATGACAGCAACATATTTTTAGTGTTGATCACCGACAACTCCATCAAATCGGAAGATGTCTTAAATGAAGTCGACAACGCCCACGCAACAAAGAAAAAAATCATCCCGGTCAGGCTTACTGACACCCCCCTACCTCCGGAACTGAACTATTACCTAAGTCGTAATCAATGGATTGATTTATCATCCAAAAATCCCGAGAAAATCATCAAGCTTCTCGGTTTAGTACCACCTTCTGTAACTTTAACTGACAATTCAGATTCGGGAAAAAAAGGTCCTTCTTTCTGGGAAAAATATAAATCTGCAATCATCATTGCTTCAGCCATCGCCGTGCTAAGTTTGATTGCATTGGTTTGCTGGAAGTGGCTACCCATTTCCATATCAAATAACATCGNGAATANAANATCCGANANCACTTCTTTNCCNCTCGAATCCATTGTTAATTCCCATTCTGACTTGAAAGGGCAAATCACTGATTCACTACCTGTGAACGACACCACTCAACAGAAATTTATACAATACGTTGATTCCATAACCCCTACCAATAAAAAATTCAAAGACCTGGTAGCAAAAGCGGAATCTAATTATCGCTTAAAGAATTTCGACAAAGCACTCCCTCTATTCATTCAAATAGCAGAAGATTATAACTCAAATTATGCTTGCATTGTCGGAGATATGTATGAAAAAGGGGAAGGCACAGTAGCCTCCTCTTCTATAGCCATCGAATGGTATAAGAAAGCAGCCGACGATGGAAACTTGGACGCTCAACTTAAGGTGGGACACTTACTTTTAAGCGAAGGCAATTATTTAGAAGGAGCACAATATTGCCTTCAGGCCGAAAGTTATTATCTGAAACATGGAAATATTTGGAATATCCAAGCTAAATATTTAAATGACCTCGGTCTGGTATATTACAATGGCTTCGGAGCCACAAATCCCGACAAACGCAAAGCCAAAAACTATTTCCTCGAATCAGCCAAAGCCGGAAACATAACAGCCCAATCCAACCTCGAAAACCTCTACTGACCCCTATTTCGTCTTACAAACACGCAAAACGCAACTCCATGTCGAAGGCGAAAAAATCCGCGCCAATCCCCCTGACGGCGAAGCCGACACAGCGAAAGCCATCCGCATCTGCGCACCCCCCAAAAAAAAATCCAAAACGCAGTCGCATCTCCTCAANTCTAAATTATCAATTCTCAATTATTCTANATTCTAAATTCNAATCNGCAAAAGAGTATCAACCCTGACAGCTGCGACACAATCATGCATTCCGAAAACATCAGTCTCAGCTCTATACACTCCATAATTTATATTCGCAATCCATCATGCATCATTACTCGCTTTAAATCGACGCAGAGCTAATTATGCATTATGAATTATGAATTATAAGCGCAGAGCGGACTATGGTGACAAGTCTCCGTGCTCCTTTCCCCCTCTTACTCAAAAGTGCAAACCAGAGTCATATCCAACCCTATCCTCGAACTTTTTTTTACCATTGACCCCAAACCTTCCCTCTAACCTTCTTAACCCCATTAACCTTCAACTTGAGCCTGCGAAAGTTGAGTCTTTATTTGCAAGTCCCCCAAATTATCACTATCTTTGCTTTCCAAAAACAAAAATTAAGTAATTAATCAAATTAAAGACATAGTTTCATAAGATGNTTATCAGTTGCATACCAACGATAAACAATTATGCATTATGAATTATAAATTATGCATTATAATAAATGAAATTCTCCATATCATCCCAAGTATCCGCCAAAACCGGCTTTCAAGAAAAATATGTTGCCGCTGTCATAAAACTCCTTGATGAAGGAGCTACAGTCCCATTCATCAGCCGCTACCGGAAGGAGCTTACAGGCAGCCTGGACGAAGTTGCCATACGTGCCATCGAAAACGCCCTAAAATCCGAACGCGAACTTAACGCTCGTCGTGATTTTATCCGCTCTGCGATCTCTGATGCAGGTGCACTCGACAAAAAAACAGAAGAAGACCTCGACAAAGCCACCACAATGACCGAACTCGAAGACATCTATGCTCCCTACAAACCCAAGAAACGAACCCGTGCAACTATAGCTCGCGAAAAAGGTCTCGAACCTCTCGCTCGTCTCCTAATGTCAGGAAAACCGGAAGATTGCGTCGCAACTGCACAACGTTTCGTGGGCAAAAATGATGTCAAAAACGTTGAGGAAGCAATAGCGGGTGCCTCCGACATCATTGCCGAATGGGCTTCTGAATCCCCTCGACTTCGCAACATCACCCGAAATTACTATCAACGAGTTGGATCCCTCTCCTCAACCCCGGCTAAAGACAAAGAGTCAGAACTACAACAATCCCCATACGCTCAGTATGCCGAATTTTCACAGAGTGTCCGCCGTATGCCTTCTCATCAATACCTCGCTCTTCGTCGCGCCGAATCAGAAGGTCTGATAAAGGTCAAATATGTCATCCCCGAAAAGGGTGCGGAACTCCGTGACAAGCTCATCGACAATTTCGGTCCACGATATGCCTCCCACGATTGCGCAAAAATCATTGATGATGCTGTCGCTGATGCCGGAAAACGTCTACTCTGCCCATCCGTAGAAAATGAAGTCTCCGCATCCCTAAAAGAGGAAGCAGACAAAGTAGCTATTGATATTTTCGCAGGAAATCTTCGTCAACTACTACTCGGCGCACCTCTTAAAGGACACCGTATCCTCGCCATAGATCCCGGTTACCGTACAGGTTGCAAAGTAGTTGCGCTGGATCAGCAAGGAAATCTCCTCGCTGACTCAGTAATCTACCCCGTCCCTCCACGTAATGATTTCGCCGGAGCCCACAACATCATCGAAACTCTCATCAATAAATATAATCTCGACACTGTAGCCATCGGCAACGGAACAGCTTCCCGAGAAACAGNGAAATTCGTGAAAGAGAGTGGTCTTCTCCCTGAAAAATCCATTTATATAGTAAATGAAAACGGTGCATCTGTCTACTCCGCCTCCGATGTGGCACGTAAAGAATTTCCTGACAAAGATGTTACTGTCCGAGGTGCTGTCTCAATCGGACGCCGTCTTATCGATCCATTAGCCGAACTCGTAAAAATAGATCCGAAAGCCATTGGCGTAGGCCAATACCAGCACGACGTAGACCAGACTAAACTCAAAGATATGCTCGACTATACTGTAATGAGCTGCGTAAATGCAGTAGGGGTCGATGTTAATACTGCCAGCGAGCAACTCCTTGCTTACGTCTCCGGAATAGGACCCGCACTCGCCAAGAATATTGTAACCTTCCGTGCCAAAAACGGTGATTTCCGTACTCGCCAGCAGTTGAAAAAAGTGCCTCGTCTGGGTGATAAAGCTTTTGAACTCAGCGCCGGATTCCTCCGCGTTCCCGGTGGCGACGAACCGCTCGACAATACCGGAATCCACCCGGAAAGCTACCACATCGTCAAAGAAATGGCAAAAAGCATTGGAGCAGATGCGGCTTCACTCCCGGCAAACTCCGACCTACTCAACAAAATAGACATCAAAACACTCGCTGAAAAGGGGATAGGAGGATTCGAGACAATGGCCGATATCATAACAGAGCTCCGCAAACCGGGTCGCGACCCAAGAACCGACGACGACAACGAAGCTTTCATCCCTGGAGTGGAAAACTTCGACCAACTTACTGTCGGAATGGAACTCCCAGGCATCGTTAACAACATAACAGCATTCGGTGCTTTCGTCAACCTCGGAATCAAAGAGAATGGTCTAATCCACATCTCCAAAATCTCAGACCGACGTATCTCCTCCGTCTCTGATGTCCTGAAATTAGGTCAACGAGTCCAAGTCAAAGTCCTCGACATTGACGCCCAACGCCATCGCATCTCCCTCCAACTCCTCTGACCTCCTAATGGCCTTGAACGTAAGAAAGCATGCTCCGCATGCGCCCCACACCGACAAAAGCTAACTTCCTCCTTATAGTCTGGAACGTAAGAAAGCATACTCCGAATTCGCCCCAAGTCGACCAAAGCCGACTTGGGGTTTTAAGTCGCAATTTTAGAAGTAGTTTTAGTCCCAATGTCGCTGGGGGAACGACATGTCGGATTATCCGTAATACGCGTTTATACTCGTCATAGAAGTCTCAATATAAGGTCGTTGGCCTTATCTATCATCGAAGTGTCGAGAGAAGCAAGATAAATCATAGTTGTTGATTCCTTTTCATGACCAAGCCCCTGACTGATTACACTCAAGGGAATTCCTTGATTTCTTGCTATAGAGGCCCAAGAATGACGCGCTACATACATTGTAAGAGGCATACTGATTTCTACCATTTCGGCTATACGCTTCAATCTATGATTGATCTTTTCCCCAACATTTTTATAGACATATCGCAGCTTAGAATTATCGTTTTTAATAATTGGCAAAAGATATTCACTCTTATTTTTCGGATATCGGTCGATTATATTCTGCATATCTTTAGTCCATTGGACACACATCTGCTGCCCAGTCTTTCTACGACGATAGATGATGTGCCCATCTAATAAGTCTGTTTTCTTCAATAGAGCCATATCGACAAAACTCATTCCTCGTAACATAAAACTGAGTATGAACATATCGCGTGCATACTGCAGATCAGGCCGCAGAGACAAGTCGAGAGATCTAATTTTCTTTATTAAATCTAATGAGAGCGCACGCTTGACTGTCTTTTCAACCCCTGTATACACTCGGCGAAAAGGATGGCGATTGATCGTCAGCTCTTCCTCTAATGCTCGATTGTAGAGTGCCCTTATTATTCTTATATAAAAGGAAATAGTATTGAGAGACACCCCACGCTTTTGAAGCCAACCCTGATACTTTTCCATCAGTTTTGACGTCAGGGAATCAATACATATATCTAATCCTTCACGAAAATTTTTAAAACTTTTATAAGTGGCCAAATATGTCTCTGCAGTTCGCTCCTTGCCATTGTTTTGCAATGTGATAACTGCTTTCTGCATGATATTGAATAAAGAGTTCGTGGAAGTCTTACGATTGAATTCATCTATGACATTTTCTGAAGTATAGTCAGTTCGTTCTTTATCAAACTTCAAAATTATTCTATCGAATCTTTCGATATCNCATTTCAGNCTNTCACGNATAGCNGTAAGTTGAGNATGACGNTCACTNTTNGAGTTGATGAGTAGACTGGATGTGNGNTTATCCCANTCTGAAGGATAGATACGGTAACNGGTCAATAGCATGCGGGTGCTCCTTTTATGGATGACCTGAAAATAAATGGAGCCTTCTCTTCCCTCCACCGTAGAAGGCCGGAATTTTAGTTTTACTGTTGCCATGTACTTATGTATAAATGAAGTTATTATTTATCACTGCAAATATACACTCCCCCATTCAATATACATTTATACCGACTTCAGAGCACTTTTATTTTGTGATTACCACTTTTTTTCATTAATTTTGCAAATCAACTAATTCTTATTATACCACCATGAAAGTACCTCAAAAATTTGCGGCTTTTTGCATGGCTATTTCAGCTATTGCAGCATCTGCTGCCACTCCTATTATATATTTCGATCGCCCTGCCGATTTTTTTGAAGAAACATTCGTCATCGGCAATGGCACACAGGGGGGAATTATCTACGGAAATCCCTCAAAAGAAAGAATTTCGCTCAACGACATCACTTTCTGGAGCGGGGAACCTGACTCTACTGTCTATAGCCCTGGCGCATACAAAACAATCCCTGAAATACGGGCTGCTCTTGATGCCGGAAATTACCAGCTTGCTCAAGAACTCCAGAAAAAGGTTCAAGGACACTACACTAACAACTACCAACCAATCGGAAACCTATATATCAACTTCGCCGACAAATCTAATGCCTCAAACTATTCCCGAAAACTGAATCTCTCTGATGCGACAGCTAAAGTTTTCTATACAAAAGGAGATAATAATATCACTACCGAGTATATCGCTTCCGCTCCAGACAGCATATTAGCAATTAAAATTACAGCGGAAAAACCAATCGATTTCATTCTTTCTTTTGATTCCCCAATAAAGAATTATAAAGTTTATTCCGACAAAAACTCAATCATTGCCGAAGCGAGCGCTTCATATTCATCTCTCCCAAGCTACGTTGATATGCCGGCAGATGAGAAATTCCTTTATGATGACAAAAGAGGTATACGTTACCGCACCGATATTAGAGCTATTGCTCCGGGTGGAACAATAGCTTCAACTGATGATGGCTCCCTGTCTGTGAAAAATGCAACTGAAACTCTNATNATCGTTGCAATTGCAACCAACTTCANTGGTTCGGACAAAAATCCCGCNACGCAAGGAAAGGATTTCCGCACCATTGCTTCCAGAAAAGCCGACCGAGCCGAAAAGAAAACCTTTGAAGAGCTCCTTAAAAATCATATATCAGACTATTCCAGTCTTTTTTCTCGCATTAATCTTGATTTAGGAGAGTCTCCTGATTATCTCAATGAGATGCCAACAGATATACGATTAAAAAACTATACTGATACGAACGCATACGATCCTGACCTCGAAGAACTTTATTTTGACTACGGGCGATATCTTCTTATCAGCAGTTCACGTACTCTTGGCGTTCCAGCCAACCTTCAAGGACTCTGGAACGAATATCTTCTCCCACCTTGGAGCTCGAACTACACCACGAATATCAATGTTGAAGAAAACTATTGGCCAGCTGAAGTGACAAACCTTAGCGAACTACACTTGCCTCTTCTCTCTTTTATCAAACAACTTCCGATCACCGGTAAGGACACAGCCCGGGAATATTATGGAGTAGAACGAGGATGGTGTCTTGGACATAATTCCGACATTTGGGCCATTACTAATCCCGTAGGTCTTAATTCTGGCGATCCTCAATGGGCAAACTGGAATATGGGCGGAGCTTGGATTGCTTCACATATTTGGGAGCATTATATTTTCACACGCGACTTGGACTTCTTAAGAGAGTACTACCCTACTCTCAAAGGAGCTGCTGAATTCTGTCTTGAATGGATGATTGAGGATAAGGATGGAAACCTCATAACATCTCCTTCAACTTCNCCGGAGAATAATTTCATAGCTCCCGACGGCAAACCGGTAGCAACTTCTGCCGGCGCATTCGCCGACCTTGCTATGATACGCCAATGCCTTGCTGACACCCGCGATGCGGCAATTGTTCTAAATACAGACCCAGAGTTTGTCAAGGAAATAGATGCTGCTCTATCCAAAATAGCTCCTTACAAAATCGGGAAAGCAGGACAGCTTCAAGAATGGGCACAAGACTTCAAGGAGCAAGATCCTCAGCACCGCCACCAATCTCACCTCTACGGACTCTATCCTGGCCACCACATCTCTATTGCAGAAACTCCCGAACTTGCTAAAGCCGCCGCAAAATCTCTTGAGATCAAAGGCGACAATACAACCGGCTGGAGCACCGGCTGGCGCGTGAATCTATTGGCACGTCTTGCAGATGCCGACAAATCCTACGCTATGCTTCGTCGGCTACTCAAATATGTAAGCCCTGACAAATATGATGGCCCTGATAAACGCCGTGGAGGGGGCACATATCCAAACCTTCTTGATGCACACTCCCCTTTCCAAATTGATGGCAACTTCGGAGGAACGGCAGGCGTAGCAGAGATGCTCATTCAGTCCACTCCAAACTCAATCATCCTTCTCCCCGCGCTCCCTTCTCAGTGGAAAGACGGTTCAGTTACAGGACTCCGTACGCGTACTGGTGCAACAGTAGATTTCGAATGGAAAGACGGCAAACCAACTTCAGTCACCATCATTCCGCTCGCTGAGGAAGAAATCACATTGATAGCTAATGGAAGCACCTTGCCACTGAATCTTTCACCTGGAATATCCCAAACCATTACATTTTGAGTTACATTTATTATTTTTTGACAAAATAAAAGTATTTTCTAAAGAATTTTTATTAATTTTGCATTTGGAGTCGGAGGATAATCTTTTTTAGCCTCCGGCTTAACCTAATAGCTAACTAATAACTCATCTGAAACACCATGAAAAGATTTGCATTCAAAATGTTTCTTAAACCAGGCTACGAAGCCGAGTACGAAAAACGCCATGCTCTGCTTTGGCCGGAACTCAAAAAACAAATAGCCGACTCTGGAGTGCGCAACTATTCTATTTACTGGGATAAAGACACCAACATCCTATTCGGATATCAGGAAGTGATCGGAGATTCTAACTCACAAGATGCTGACGCAGCTGACGAAATCACCCGAAAATGGTGGGATTATATGGCCGACATTATGGAAGTGAATCCAGACAATTCTCCAGTCACAGTTCCTATTAAAGAAGTGTTCCATCTTGATTAATGAAGAAAATGACTAAGAGTTATCATCTCGCCATTGATTTAGGTGCCACTTCAGGGCGCACTATCCTCGCTTCTTTCGATGGCACTAAAGTCGATATGCAGGAAATAGCCCGATATCATTATCCGATGCTCCCTATTGGAAGCCATCAGTATTGGAATCTTCCGCTTATCTATCAGCATATTCTCGAATCAATGAAGAAATGTGCTGAAATCCTTTCTGAAATGCCAGGCAATCCTTCTATCAAGTCTATTGGCATCGACACTTGGGGTTGCGATGTGGCTTACTTCCTTAAAGATGGTAGCATCGCGAGCCTCCCTTATTGCTATCGCGACTCCCATACCGTAGGAGCAGTGGAACGCTTCTGCAAGGAATTGATGCCGAAAGAAGAGGTATATGGCAAGACTGGAATCCAATTTATGGATTTCAACACCCTTTTCCAACTCGACACAATCCGCAGAAACAATCCGGAAGTGCTCGACAACGCAGATAAAATCCTCTTCATTCCTGACGCACTCTCATATATGCTCACAGGAAAGGCTGTCACTGAACGTACGGTAGCCTCCACTTCACAGATCCTCAACCCGAATACCGGCGATCTTGACGAGGTGCTCCTATCAAAAGTTGGACTTGCTCGCGACAAATTCGGGCCAATGATCGAACCGGGAGAAGAAATCGGATTGCTTATTCCACGACTTGCTGAACTGACTGGTCTCGGTGAAGTTCCGGTTGTAGCAGTTGCCGGTCATGACACCGCATCAGCAGTCGCTGCAGTACCAACTCCCGATAAGGACTATGCATATCTTAGTTGCGGTACTTGGTCGCTCCTCGGTATCGAAAACGAAGGGCCTATCATCACTGATAAAAGCCTTGAATACAATTTCACAAATGAAGGTGGCGTAGACGGTACGATCCGTGTCCTTAAAAACATAACCGGTCTCTGGCTCTTTGAGCGTTGCCGTGAGGAATTCAAGAATGTGCCTTCTGACATTTCCGAACTTGCGGCGCTATATCTTGAAAGCGATTGTCCAAGCATTGTAAATCCCGATGACCCTGCTTTTGCCAACCCGGTTAGCATGACAAAGGCAATCGATGAATATTGCGAAAAGACAGGCCAACAAAAGCCTGAAACTCCTGCCGACTACATACGAGTTGTCTATAGGAGTCTTGCTAACAGATATGGGGAGATCACCGAATGGCTTCGAGAATTATCTCCTATAGAGATCAAACGCCTGCACGTCATCGGAGGCGGATCACGCAATAAACACTTAATGCAAATGGCAGCTGATAGCCTTGGTATTCCTGTTGTAGCTGGACCTGCCGAATGTACAGCCCTCGGAAATGTATTGATGCAGCTCCGTGCCTGCAAATCTCTTTCAAATCTGGAAGAGATGCGCAATGTTGCCATCAACTCAACTGAGACCATCACCTACACTCCAAACATATAATAAGACCAGTTTTATTAGATTTATTAGACTTATTAGACTAATAACTCTCACAACTAAAGACTAAAGACTCAAGACTAATAACTAAATAACCACATTATGAAAGAAGAACTTATCCGGAAGGCATACGAAGTTGCCAAGGAAAGATATGCCGCAATCGGCATCGACACTGACAAAGTGCTCCAACAAATGCAGGACTTCCATCTCAGCATGCACTGCTGGCAGGCTGACGACGTAGCTGGTTTCGAACCACGCGAAGGGGGTCTGACTGGTGGTATACAGGTCAACGGTAATTATCCCGGGGCAGCCCGCAATATACATGAACTCCGCGACGACGTGCTTTATGCAATGAGCCTCATTCCAGGCAAGCACCGACTCAATCTCCATGAAATTTATGGTGATTTCCAGGGCAAGTTTGTTGACCGTGACGAAGTGACTGTAGAACATTTCCAGAGCTGGATCGATTGGGCTAAGGAACACGACATAAAACTTGACTTCAACTCAACTTCTTTCTCACACTCAAAGAGCGGCGACCTCTCCCTCTCCAACCCTGACAAAGCTATCCGCGACTTCTGGATTGAACACTCAAAGCGTTGCCGTGCTATCTCTCAGGCTATCGGTGAGGCTCAGAATGATCCATGTATCATGAACACTTGGGTCCACGACGGGAGCAAAGACATTACTCTCAATCGCTCTCTCTATCGTGAGCTTCTTAAAGGCTCTCTCGACCAGATCTTCGAGCATCGCTACGACATGATGAAAGACTGCGTAGAGTCTAAAGTGTTCGGTATAGGTCTTGAAAGCTTCACAGTAGGCAGCAACGACTTCTATACCGCGTATGCAGCTCAGCGCAACATGATGATCACACTCGACACAGGTCACTTCCACCCAACAGAAAGTGTAGCCGACAAGGTGAGCGCTATGCTCCTCTTCGTTCCTGAATTGATGCTCCACGTATCTCGCCCAGTACGTTGGGACTCCGACCACGTGACAATCATGGACGATCCGACTATGGATCTCTTCAGCGAAATCGTTCGTGCAGGCGCTCTCAATCGCGTTCACTACGGACTCGACTACTTCGATGGCACTCTCAACCGCATCGGAGCTTACGTAATCGGCAGCCGGGCTGCTCAGAAGTGTATGCTCCGCGCACTTCTCGAACCGGTAGATACACTCCGCGCCTACGAACTTGAAGGCAAGAATTTCCAACGCCTCGCACTTCTCGAAGAATGCAAGAATCTCCCATGGAATGCTGTATACGATATGTTCTGCCTCAATAACAACGTTCCTGTAGGCGAAACATACATCAAGGAAATCGAAAAATACGAGGCTGACGTCACTTCCAAGCGTTAATCATCTATTTTGAACTAAATTTACATAAGGTATGGAGATTTAAAATGACTCCATACCTTATGAAATTATAAATATAGAATTAACTATTCACTTATATGCATTTATCATAAGAGCATCATCATATTTAACTCTCCAAAAATTATGCATTATGCATTATGAATTATGCATTAATTCGACTCATAAATGATTTTCCTTGGATTATTAATCATAGCTATCGGCTCATTTTTCCAGTCGAGCTGCTATGTACCAATAAATAAGATCAAAAACTGGAGTTGGGAATCGTATTGGCTGGTGCAGGCCATCTTCGCCTTCCTCATTCTTCCCTTCCTCGGAGCGCAGCTTGCTGTCCCTGAAGGGCATACGCTTGGCGAACTTTTCTCTACAACTTCATCATTCAGCCTTTGGATGACCATCCTTTTCGGTATGCTTTGGGGTGTAGGTGGTCTGACTTTCGGTCTGTCAATGCGATATCTTGGAGTCGCTCTCGGACAGTCTATTGCACTTGGCACTTGCGCCGGGCTTGGCACAATCATGGGACCAGTGCTACTACAAATTTTCTTCCCTGAAAATGATCCCCTTTCTCAGCTTACATTCTCTGTCATTCTCGGTGTTATAGTGACACTTATCGGCATTGCAATCATCGGCATTGCGGGAGGAATGAAAGCAAACGGACTAAGCGAAGAGGAAAAGAAAGCTGCAGTCAAGGATTTCAATTTCCCGAAAGGTATAATGATTGCATTGCTTTGCGGTTTCATGAGTGGATGCTTCAATGTTGGCCTTGCTTTCGGAGCAGATATCAATTTCGGTGAGCTCACTCCAGCCAACTACAGCACTCTACCGGCTACATTCCTTGTAACGCTCGGCGGATTCGTAATCAATGCCCTTTATTGCTTCTATCAAAACCAAAAGAATCATACTTGGAGCGACTATGGAAAGAAAGACGTGCTTATCAACAATGTGTTCTTCTGTATCCTTGCCGGCGCACTGTGGTATAGTCAGTTCTTCGGACTTTCCATCGGCAAAGGCTACCTGGTAGAATCTCCTACACTAATGACACTTTCATTCTGTATTCTGATGGCTCTAAACGTAGTATTCTCTAACATCTGGGGCATCATTCTTAAAGAATGGAAGGGATGCTCATCTAAGACTATCGGAGTACTCGTCGTTGGAATAATAGTCCTTATAGTTTCTTGCTTCCTTCCCCAGTTAATTTAAAAAACAACAATATACAACGTAAAACGCACAACGTAAAACGTAAAACGCAAAATAAATATGGCATCAGTTTTAGACAACAACCCTGGTCTTGCACATCAAGTTGGACAAGTGGCAGAAGCTGCCGGATATCTATGGCAGAAAGGCTGGGCTGAACGCAATGGCGGCAACATCACCGTCAACGTGACAGAACATATCACAGACGAAATCAAGGCAATGCCTGCGATTGCAGGACCTTTCCCAATTGGTTTCACTCTTCCTAACTTGAAGGGATGCTGGTTTTACTGCAAAGGCACACAGATGCGTATGCGCGACCTTGCTCGTTGGCCCATGGATAACGGGTCAATTATCCGTATTTGTGATGACTGCGCAAGCTATGAAATCGTGGCAGACAAACCCGTGAAACCTACTTCTGAGCTTCCTTCCCACTTGGCAGTCCACAACTACCTCATCGGCAAAGGATCTAACTATAAGGCAAGTCTCCATACACATCCGATCGAACTCGTGGCCATGACCCACAATCCTGAATATCTAAAGAAGGATGTCCTTACCAAGATCCTTTGGTCAATGATTCCTGAGACAAAAGCATTTGCTCCACGCGGTCTTGGCATCGTACCTTATATGCTGCCCTCTTCTAATGATCTTGCAGAGGCTACTATCAAGGCTATCGATGATGATTATGATGTAGTGATGTGGGAAAAGCATGGAGTATTCGCTGTAGAGGCCGACATCATGTCGGCATTCGATCAGATTGACGTACTCAACAAAAGTGCCAACATCTTCATGTGTGCATGCAACATGGGCTTCGAACCAACAGGTATGTCAGATGAACAAATGACTGAAATCTCAACAGTTTTCAATCTCCCCAAGTAAGAAAATACCTATTATTACAATAAATTTAGCCGGAAACGAATATCTTCGATTCCGGCTATTTGATATTTTTAAACTTATTATTACTCAACATTCGCTCGCTAAAGTTGACTGTTTTAAGGTTATAATGGTTAAATGGTTATATTTGACAGAGAAAACTCTTTAATGTTTATCTATTTCATTAGGCTAATATAACTTCTTAAACTTTTAACCTCTTAACCCTTAAGTTGAGCTTTGCGAAACTTAAATTTGCCTATTCCAACTTTTTTTCCTAATTTTGCAATGATAAAAATGATGAATATGAAACTATACAGGTTTTTCCTTACTATATGCCTCGCTGTTTTCGGCTTCGTAAGTGCCAAAGCTTACGACAATATTGATTTTCATTGCGATCAGGACACTTCAATTATCAACACATTGTTAAAGAGCCCTGAACTCAAGGATATGACACCCGAAAACAGAGTGGCTTTCTTTGCAAAAAAACTCGTAGGAACGCCATCAGCGGTAAGATCCCAAATATTGGAAGCCGACACAATGGTCTTTACTATAGATGTCCACTCCTTTACTCCACTGAGCTTCATTTCTACTTGTCTTGCTCTTGCAAAATCTTATCAGACTTCTTCATCTCCAAATTGGAGAGACTTTGCAGACATGTATGAAAACATTATGTTCAAGAAAGGAGAGGCCACCGATTTCGTATCAAGATTTTTATATCCATCCGATTGGATTGCAGATAATATTTTCAGAGGGAATGTTACAGACGTAACATTCAACCTTGAAGGATTATCAGCCCGGAAAAAGGAAAAATCACTCGATTATATCTCCCATCATAAAGAGTCGTTTAAGGCTTTTTCAAATCAGAATAATCTTGACAGATTAAAAATGCTTGAAATGGGATTTCGCAATCATCAGATTCCTTATTTATCAAACGGAGACCTGATGAATCCCAAGCGATTTAATCCTCAAGCCAAAGACGGGGATCTTTTCTTCCTTCTTACTCCGGACTTCAATCTCGACAGTCGTGAGATGGGAATTCTAACCAGAGATGGGGATAAACTTCTCATTATCCAATTATCACCTTCAAAAGACACAGTGACTTTGGAGGAACTTCCTTTTGAAAATTATATCAAAAGAAACGTAAAGCGTATCCAGGGCGCAAGAATTATTCGTATTGCCAAATGATAAGGCCAATTAAAGTTGTTGCATTTGACCTTGACGATACTCTAATCCCTGAAGCTCTCTTCATAAAGAGTGGTGTCAGGCATATAGCTAATATTATCAATAAAAGTCATCCCAAACTTCCACATCAACGAATAGTTGGTTGCATGGAGACTGCGATGATGACGCGCAGAAACCATTACTCAGCACTTGAATTGCTTTTGGAAGAATATGGAATAAGAGATAGCGTCGATATGAAACAAATTGTCGCTGAATTCAGAAATCATGCGCCAGATCCGTCGATCTATCATTTGCCACCTTCGATGAGACAGATTTTGAATGATTTGAAAAATAAGGAAGTTCCAATCGCACTTATAACCGACGGAAGAAGCCTGACCCAACGAAACAAAATCCAAGCTTCTGGCCTTCAATCCTTTTTTGACAACTCCAATATATTGATATCTGAGGAAACGGGACACGACAAATATGACCCCGACAATTTTCTCTATATTATGAGGAAATATGCCGGAGCCAAAGAGTTTCATTATGTTGGGGATAATCCTTCAAAGGATTTCCTCCATCCTTCAAAATTGGGCTGGCAAACACATCTTGTGCATNCNTTTCCNCTTGCTATNCATCAGGGGATNCCAAGATAGCGATGGATNTGAAGNCTTAATGTCCATCGCGGNTCTTGAAGTACTCTTCTTACAGTNCGCATTGTNTTTGATTCCCTGACTTTTTTATCAGACACATAACATGGTTGAAGATACATCAACGTCTTGTCGACTCGGCAAGGAAGATCAAAATATACTTCAAGATCTTGACCTACATCTACGACTTTGATTTCGTCAGCCCTTTTTACCTTTATCTTTGCATCTCCAATGACATCTTCAATACCAATCTTAGGGGAAACCGTGACCCAATCAATACCGTCCGGAAGAATATTAGTGCCATTAGTCTCAATTGCAATTTTCTTCCCGGTAGCTTGATGCAGCAGACGAATAAAATCTGCATCAATCCACATCGATGGTTCACCCCCAGTCAAAACTACCCAATCTGCCTTATATAAATTCACAGCATGTATNATGTCTGTATCGGTCATAGCNACNCCTTCATTATGTCGGGTGTCGCAAAAAGGACATTGAAGATTACAACCTGAAAACCTTATGAATACACTTGGATATCCAGTATGATGTCCTTCCCCTTGAAGGGAGTAAAAAATCTCGTTGATCTTTTTCATTTTAATCTTCTTCGTAGGCTGCAATATTTCCTTCAGATTCTTGCACCTCGCATCTGTAACATTCCGGTATAGAATCCACAATCCAACGGGCAATATTCTCGGCGGTAGGATTAAATGGCAAGACATCGTTGAGAATTGCATGGTCGAGTTTGCCTGCGACAAGCTCTTTTATTTTTGTAAAATCTACCACCATCCCAGCTTCATTTAGTTGCTTTGCACGACATTCCACAGTTATCACCCAGTTATGACCGTGAATATTACTGCATTTACTCTCGTATGGCAAAGACAACCGATGAGCAGCAGATATTTCAAGTCTCTTTTTAACGTAGTACATAATTCCAATATAACCTTTTTAACCTCAATAACCTTCTTAACCTTCAACTTGAGCCTTGCGAAAGTTGAGTTATTCATTAATATCGATTCCTGCATCGCGGAGAGCNTCNAAACGCTCTACACATGTTCCGCACTTACCACAATGCTTCTCGCCTCCTTTATAGCAAGAATATGTCAATCTATAATCAACTCCGATTTTCTTTCCTATTCTTGCTATATCGCTTTTCGTTATGTTAGTATACGGAGCATCAATCACAATTCCATCGTAGGTCCCTTGTCTTATTGCTTCGCTCATAGCATTAATGAACCCGGGGCTACAATCAGGATAAATAGCATGATCGCCACTATGATTAGCAAGCATGACCTTCTTAAGACCTCGACTTTCAGCGAGACCGGCTGCTACCGCAAGCATAATTCCATTTCGGAATGGCACTACGGTTGACTTCATATTTTCGTCGGTATAATGACCTTCCGGGATTTCCTCGCCACCAATTAATAGAGACGACTTGAAGTATTTTCCCATAAAATCCAAAGGAATTACTATATGCTCTATACCGAGAATCTTACAATTCTTCATAGCACACTCAATTTCTCGGGCATTGTGACGAGAACCATAATCGAATGTCACTGCAAGCGCTATCTGGTCTTTTTTATCATAAAGAAGAGTAGTGGAGTCCATCCCACCACTAAGGACAATTATCGAATCTTTCATATCAGAACTCAAGTTGGGATATTCTTCTTTGTCTTGCCATCTCCTCATGCTCTGTATCCCCCCAATTTGCGAATGGGTGGATAGAAATACCCCCGCGGGGCATAAAAAGGCCTTTCACTTCAATGTAACGGGGATCCATCAAGTCACGCAAGTCTTTCATTATGATATTGACACAGTCTTCATGAAAATCTCCATGATTACGGAAAGAGAAAAGATAAAGTTTCAAACTTTTGCTTTCTACCATACGTGTCCTTGGGATATATGATATTTTAATATGTCCGAAATCCGGTTGTCCGGTTTTTGGACACAGCGTTGTGAATTCAGGACAATCAAGTCGCACAACGTATTCATTTTCCGGATGTTTGTTTTCAAAAGTCTCCAACAATTGCGGAGAGTAGTCAGTGGGATATTTTGTCCCTTGATTTCCGAGGAGAGTAATTCCCTCGAGTTCTTTTTCGTTTCTCATATCAGTTGATCATCAAAGGTGAATCAATAATCCGGATATCTCCGGAAGCAATTGGAAAGACAGTCCAACTCCGACACAAAATTACAAAAAAAACCGCTATTTTACAATAGCGGATTATTCGAATTAAGATTTATTAAACACAAACAATTACCTTACGCACAAATCATACGTCGGCCCAACGTAAGAAAGCATGCTCTGCATGCGTCACACAGCGTCCAGCACTAACTTCTCAGGACACGAGTCGAGCTTAACTTATAGGATGAGCATACAGAGAATATGGGCAACTATAGCGGCTACAAGGCCTCCGATGGTGTGAGCTAAAATAGCTTTAGAAGTCAGATTACGATAACCCATTGAGTCAAGCATTGCCGTGTGAGTGCTAAGGTAACCGCTCCAGCACATGCCTATGGCTGTAAATACGCAGATTGCGTTTGCATCTACCCAACCTTCACTCATGAACTTAGGAAGCAATCCGAGGGCTGCTCCGACAGCACCGAGAGCTGTGATGGGAAAGCCAATAAGATGAGGATCATGAAAACCGAATAACCATTCGAAAATGATATTGATCTTACCGACAACTTTAGGGAGAAGCTCGATGCCTTGATAAGCGCTACCATCATATCCATTGGGACCCGCTCCGAATGTGAGCATCATGACAAGTGTCGAGATGACAAGAACTCCAGGAATGATGGCAATTCCTACTTCGACACCCCCTTTACCTCCATCAAGAACCGCATTGAGAATCCTTGTAAACAATGAATCTTCCTTATTTTTTCCTTCCTCTTCAGTCTTTTTGATTTCATCGTATACCTCGTCAACGGCCTCCATATCTCGATAATCCGGGTGAGAACGAAGTATAAAATGCTGCATACAACGAGTGGAGACTACACAACCAACAATGGCACCAAAGAATCCAATGAAAGGCTCAACCGTATAGCCAAGACTCACCATATAGATAATCACAAGAAGCCCCATACCGAAAGCTGTTCCAAAATTGGTCAGTGAAATAAACTGATATTTCTTAAAGTACTTTGCAAATTCCTTGTCTTTAGAGATAGTAATAATGGCTGGATTGTCGGATAGAAAGGTCATAACTCCTCCGAGTGAGGCAACCCCTGGAAGATTAAAGATAGGCTTCATTATCGGATGCAGGATTTTTTGAAGCATATCTACGACTCCAAATTCTACAAGGATTCTTCCCAATGCACCAGTAAGCACACATACTGCCATAAGGAAGAAACATGTGTTTAGAAGCAGATCGTGAGCAGTAGCCATCATGGTCTTCATCATAGGAGCAACACCCATTTTAAGAGCTATTGCCCCGAATATCACAAAGATCCAAAGAAGACAGACAATTCCAGAGATTATTGATTTCCGTCCGGATTTTTTCTTAGTTTCCACAGATTGACTTGTTTCAGATGAAAGGTTTGTTGTGTTTTCCATAACTATCGGAAGTTAAGTAAATTCATGTGCCATGTAAGACCGACTGAACCGTACATTGTATCTTTCTGCATAAGGTCATTCGAATTATAATTAGTACCATGTGACCCAAAAGCAGCTAAATGCATTTTAAGAAGATGTCTGTTATTACGAATTGGATACCATTCTGCTACGATTCCACCGATGGCAATCTGTGTGCCNCTCGCAACTTCAGTTTTATCAGTCAAATTTATACCTCTATTACAATCGTANGAGNCCTTNNCAGTAAGTTTCCATTTAGGAGAGATATCCCATGATAATTCTCCCATAAAGGTGTTGTTCTTAAATATATTATTGTCAGGATACGTACGGGTCATGAGATCTACTAAGAGTGTAAATCTATCATCTAACACAAGCTTATTACCCAGAGCGACATAGTTACAGTACTTCCCTTTAACGTATTCTATTTCATTTACAGACCATATTGTCTCAAGACGCAATCTATCAGAGAGATTATGTCCACCGCGCCACATTAAGTTATATGCATACAAGTTTCTTTCTGCTGGAGTAGCAAAAATGCTTTGGGAAATCTGAAAAAGTAGATGGTCATTTGGAGTCACATGATAGCCAGCAGAGACACCAAATTGGTAACAAGCCACATTTGCCACGAAAAGATTAGGACACATAAGATTGATAGGAGCTCGATCGTATTCATACCCACCAATCAAAACCACCTGCTTTCCTGCACCAAAATCTAATTTGTTGTATTTGTAGTTTATGTCAAGTATATCGGTTTGATCCCAGAAAGAATTATCCTTTGGGGTTCTTGAAAAACGCTGTCTCCAAGTATAAGTCAAACCTTTAGTAAGCTCTCCGTGAGCCTTCAGCGCAATGTATTTACCTATGAATCCAGTCTGAGAATTATCAATTTTATCTTTATGACTTACAAGTTGCCAGTCAAGTCTGGCTTCGAGGTCAAGGGAAATAATATGATCCTCCGATGTGCTGTGTTGAGAATCGTCTGCCTTCGCTGCAAAAAATGTTAGCGACAAAGCCATCAAGACGGCGGCAACTGACTTATTAAGTTTCATTATGCAACAAATTTTATAAAGAAGGGTCTTTGACCCATTGTGGATTTCGTGGCACAAAATTAGAAAAATAATTGTTATAAGACAAATTTTATCATGAATATTTATCGTAATTATTTATCGAATGATCAAATATTCAGAAATCATTCACAATTTAATCAAATTTTACAGAAACATGGACTATAGAATTTGGATATATCGCATATTTTTTGTAACTTTGCGCNCAAAACAGAACCGCATATCAAACAAAACACCATGACAGTAACCGATAGATTCTTAGAATATATAAAATTCGACACACAAAGTGACGAAGAGACCAACCTGACCCCCTCAACACCCGGACAAATGACCTTCGCTCGCCATCTGAAGACGGTGGTAGAAGGAATGGGACTTGAAGATATAACTCTTGATGATAACGGTTACCTCATGGCAACACTTCCTGCCAATACAGACCGAGATCTTCCAACAGTTGGATTCATCGCCCACATGGACACAGCTCCAGATATGAGTGGGCGGCACGTCAATGCAAGAATTGTAGCAAATTATGACGGCACAACCATCACGCTTAACGAACAGCAAGGTATCTATTTGAGTCCGGAAGAATTTCCCGAGCTACTTAACTATATTGGCCAAGATCTTATAGTGACAGATGGCACGACTCTTCTGGGTGCAGATGACAAGGCTGGTATAGCAGAGATTCTGACTGCCGTAGCTCGTCTACAGGCAAATCCGGATGTAAAACACGGTAAGATAAGAATAGCATTCAATCCTGATGAGGAGATTGGCAAAGGAGCTCATAAGTTCGATGTAGAGCGATTTGGTTGTGATTTTGCTTATACAATGGATGGAGGAGCAGTCGGAGAACTCGAATATGAAAACTTCAATGCGGCATCAGCCAAAGTGACAATCAAGGGCCGCAATGTTCATCCCGGCACAGCCAAGCATAAGATGGTGAATTCCATTCGGGTTGCCAATCAATTCATCCAGATGCTTCCACGTTGGGAAACTCCTGAGCATACAGAAGGATACGAAGGTTTCTACCATCTCATCGGAATTGAGGGAAGCGTAGAGCAGACCGTTTTGACTTATATTATCCGCGATCATGACCGGGCTCGGTTTGAAAGCCGCAAACGGGAAATAGAACATCTTTGCCGAAAGACTAACATGGAGCATCCGGGAAGTTGCTCTGTAGAGATCAAGGATCAATATTACAATATGAGAGAGAAAATCGAACCCGTGATGCATATCATTGAGATTGCAGAAAAGGCAATGCGTGAAGCCGGTGTGACTCCGAAAGTTCAGCCAATCCGTGGCGGTACGGATGGAGCACAACTTTCGTTCAAAGGTCTCCCATGCCCCAATATCTTCGCAGGTGGTGAAAACATGCATGGCCGATACGAGTTTGTCTCCATACAGTCAATGGAAAAAGCCACCGACGTGATCTTCAATATCGCCAAGATCGTAGCCGAATAATCGCTCATCGAACTACTCGACAACCCGACAACCCGACAACTCGACAACTCTTGAAAAAACTGATAGTAGTGACGGGGCCGACAGCCTCCGGGAAGACAGACTTAGCTGTCAAGCTCGCACTGGAGCATGACACGGAGATAATCTCAGCCGATTCCCGACAAATCTACAAAGGGATACCTATAGTCACCGCTGTTCCTGACGAAAGTCAGCGAATGGGGGTGACTCATCATCTTATGGAGATGCTTCCTCTCGACTCTTANTATTCTGCTGCAATGTTTGAGGAAGATGCTCTCAGAATTGCAACGGATATCTGGAAAACGAGAGATGTTGNGATTGTATGCGGNGGATCNATGATGTATGTNGATGCNCTTCTNTATGGNATNGATGAATTGCCTACTGTTCCTGATTCCATTCGTCTTACACTTATGGAAGAATGGAAGAAAAATGGGGATGATTGGCTTNGCGACCGATTGAAGAAACTGGATGCNGAATATTATTCAAAGGTAGATCTTGCCAACATGAAGAGAGTGTTTCATGCTGTTGAGATATGCCTTGCTTCTGAAACCACTTATACGTCATTGCGCACCGGGAGAAAGAAGCAACGGGAATTTGAGATTGAAAAGATAGTGATCGATCTTCCACGAGAAGTACTTTTCGACAGGATAAATCGCAGGGTGCTGAATATGGTTGAAAATGGTCTTGAGGAGGAGGCTCGAAGGGTCTATCCGATGCGACATTTAAATTCTTTGAATACCGTCGGACTGAAGGAGATGTTTGCTTATTTCGATGGAAAGATGGACTTTGATACAGCTGTTGCGCGCATTCAGAAAAATACACGTGTG